>Ga0105048_10002851_pt1 | contig 28251 bp, 27 predicted proteins | sample MAT05_FD_78382 | JGI IMG/M metagenome (GOLD analysis project Ga0105048, IMG submission 78382) | Freshwater microbial communities from Lake Fryxell liftoff mats and glacier meltwater in Antarctica - MAT-05 | ecosystem: Environmental > Aquatic > Freshwater > Ice > Liftoff microbial mat | place...
AGCAGGTGACCGAGCCAGATGGTGGCCATGCCGCGCTCAGGAAAGCCCAGCGCGCGCTGCACGCTGACCAGCATCAGCAGCAGAGACAGGCCGACCACCACCTCGGGCATCACCAGCGGCGCCGACACCAGCCCGGAGAACAGCGTGCGGCCGCGAAAGCGCCGGTACTTGACCAGCGCGAAAGCGGCCAGCGTGCCCAGCACCACCGAGCCGCAGGCGGTCATGAAGGCGATCTTCAGGCTCAGCCACAAGCCGCCGAGCATCTCGTGGTCGCTGGCCAGTTGCACGTACCACTTCAGCGTGAAGCCGCGCCAGACATTGGGGATGGGCGAGTCGTTGAAGCTGTAGACGACCAGCGCGACGATCGGCAGGTACAGGAACAGGTAGCCGGCCGACAGCCAGCCGCGGCCGAACCAGCGGTTGAACTGCTGCGAGCTGCCTCTCATGGCTGCGTCACCGCCGCGCTTCCTGCGACTCGGCCTGGTAGCGGCTGAAGATGGCCAGCGGAACGATGATCAGCAGCACCATCACCACGGCCACCGCCGAGGCCATCGGCCAGTCGTTGTTGCTGAAGAACTCGTCCCACAGCACGCGGCCGATCATCAGCGTCTCCGGGCCGCCCAGCAGTTCGGGGATCACGAACTCGCCGACGCAGGGGATGAATACCAGCATCGAGCCGGCGATGATGCCGGCCTTGGACAGCGGCACGGTGATCTTCCAGAAGGCCGTCCACGGTGTCGCGCCCAGGTCGGCGGCGGCCTCGAGCAGCCGCATGTCCATCTTCGCCAGGTTGCCGTAAAGCGGCAGGATCATGAAGGGCAGGTAGGTGTAGGTCATGCCCAGCACCAGCGAGAAGGGCGTGTGCATCAGCTGGCCCGGCGCGCTGATCAGGCCGAGCGCCAGCAAGAGCCTGTCCAGACCGAGCCCGGTGATGGCCTCGGCCGCCCAGCCGCCTTCGGTGAGCAGCCCGCGCCAGGCGTAGACGCGCAGCAGGAACGAGGTCCAGAAGGGCAACATCACCAGCATCAGCAGCGCCGGCTGCGCCGTGGGCCGCGCGCGTGCCATGAAGTAGGCGAAGGGGTAACCGATGAAGAGACAAAGCACCGTGGTGGCCGCGGCGTACTGGAGGCTGGCGACATAGGTGCGCCAGTACAGGGGGTCTTCGGTGAGGAAGACATAGGTCGACAGCTTCAGCGTCAGCTGCAGCACGCCGTCCTGCAGCGTCAGCACATCCTTGAAGCTCACGTTCTCCATCTCGGAGACGCTGATCTTGAGAACGATGAAGAAGGGCAGCAGGAAGAACGCACCCAGGAACAGATACGGCAACCCGATCACCGCACCGCGCCCGCCCAGCCAGCGCGGGCGGTTGTGCAGCAGGTTGCGCCACGTTGCCATCGCCGCCTATTGGGTCAGCACGACCTGCGACGAGGGCGACCAGTTCGCCCAGACCTGGTCGTCCCAGGTAATCTGCTGGTCGCTGTGGCGCTGGGTGTTGGCTACGCTGGCCTTGAGCATCGCGCCGCCAGCCAGCCGCAAGTGGTAGACGGTAAAGCTGCCGAGGTAGGCGATCTCCTTCACCTGGCCCTGCACGCAGTTCATGCCGTCGGGCTGCGGCTGGTGCGACAGGAAGATCTTTTCCGGCCGCAGCGCCACCGTCACCGCCATGCCCACGGTACCGGTGATGCCGTGGCCCACGTAATGCCGGCAGTCGGCGCACTCGATGACCACATGGTCGGGCTCGTCCACCGTCAGCGTGCCGTCCATCAGGTTGACGTTGCCGATGAAGTCGGCCACGAAGCGTGTGCCCGGCGTCTCGTATACCTCGGCCGGCGGGCCCACCTGCAGCATGCGGCCCTCGCTCATGATGGCGATGCGCGAAGCCATCGCCATGGCTTCCTCCTGATCATGGGTGACCATCACGCAGGTCACGCCGACGCTCTCGACGATGTTGACCAGCTCGAGCTGCGTCTGCTCGCGCAGCTTCTTGTCGAGCGCACCCAGCGGCTCGTCCAGCAGCAGCAGCTGCGGCTGCTTGGCCAGGCTTCGCGCCAGCGCCACGCGCTGCTGCTGCCCGCCCGAGAGCTGGTGCGGCTTGCGCAGCGCGAAGCGGGTCAGCTGCACCAGCTCGAGCATGCGCTGCACGCGCTCTTCGACCTGCGCCTTGGGAAGGCCCTCTCGCTTGGGGCCGAAGGCGATGTTCTCGGCCACCGTCAGGTGCGGAAACAACGCATAGCTCTGGAACATCATGTTCATCGGCCGCTCGTGCGGCGGCAGCTCGGCCAGGTCGCGCCCGCCCAGCACGATGCGGCCGGCCGTGGGCTGCTCGAAGCCGGCCAGCATGCGCAGCAGCGTGCTCTTGCCACAGCCCGAGGGGCCCAGCAGCGCGAAGATCTCGCCGCGGGCGATGTCCAGGCTGACCTGGTTCACCGCGCGAAAGCCGGCGAATTCCTTGACCACGTCCTGGATCTGCAGGAATGCGGCATCCGCCGCCACCGCACTCACAGCCGCTTGCTCACAGGCCGGTCTTGAACGACGTGTAGGTGCGCGTCATCAGGCGACGCATGTCGTTGTTGAGCGAGTCCGGCGGCACCATGCGCGTCAGGTCGGCCGGCGACAGGAAGACCGTCGGGTTGCTCGCCACTTCGGGCTTGACGAAGCGGCGCGACTCGAGGTTCGGATTGGCGTAGAAGACCTTGTTGGTCAGCGAGGCGTGGACTTCCGGACGCAGCATGTAGTTGATGAACTTGTGCGCGTTGCCCGGACGCGCAGCGTCGACCGGGATGGCCATGGTGTCGAAGAAGAGCAGCCCACCGGTGCGCGGGATCAGCGCCTGGATGTTCTGCCCGGTCTTGCCATCGATGGCACGCTGGCGCGCGATGTTGATGTCACCCGACCAGCCCAGCGCGACGCAGATCGAGCCGCCGGCCATGTCGTTGATGTAGCCCGACGAGCTGAACAGCGTGACATGCTGGCGCACGCTCTTGAGTAGCGCCGCGGCCGCCGGATAGTCCGCCGGGTTCTTGCTGAACGGGGGCTTGCCCAGATAGTGCAGCGCCGCCGGCACCACCTCGGTGGCGGAATCGAGGAAGGACACACCGCAGCTGCGCAGGCGGCTGATGTACTCCGGCTTGAAGACCAGGTCCCAGGCGTTGTCGGGCATCGGCAGGTTGCCCAGTGCGGCGCGCACCTTGTCGACGTTGATGCCCACCGTGGTGAAGCCCCACAGCCAGTTCACGAGGTGTTCGTTGCCCGGGTCCATGCGCGCAAGCTGGGCCTGCACCGCCGGGTCGAGGTTCTTCAGGTTCGGGATCTGCGCCTTGTCCAGACGGCGCAACAGCCCGCCGTCGATCTGCAGCTTGGCCCAGTTGGACGACGGCACGACGAGGTCATAGCCGGTCTTGCCCGCCACCAGCTTGGCATGCAGGATCTCGTTGTTGTCGAAGTTGTCGTAGCGCACCCGGATACCGGTCTCCTTCTCGAAGTTCCGGATCGTGTCCTCGGCGATGTAGTCCGACCAGTTGTAGATGTTCAGGACTTTCTCTTCCTCCTGCGCGCCGGCCCAGGCCGTGGCAAGGGACAGGACGGTGGCCACAAGAACAGACTTCAGGCTCATTCGCGATCCTCCAGTACGGAACAGAAGAAGGGCAGACGTTGGGGGCCAGGGCAGCGGGCTCTGGCCGGTGTCAAGTCTATGACAGCCAGCCGGCACGCCTTGCATCGGCCAGGGTCAAGTCCAGGCAGCGGCGCACCAGCGCCATCATCTCGTCGATCTGCGCGCGCGTGATCACCAGCGGCGGCGCGATGATCATGCGGTCGCCGACGGCGCGCATGATCAGGCCCTGCGCGAAGCAGTGGCCCCGGCACACCATGCCGATCTCGCGGCCGGCGTCGAAGGCCGCACCGGTGGTCTTGTCTTGCACGAGCAGGATGGCGCCCATCAGTCCCCGGGTTTCGGCATCACCCACCAGCGGGTGATCGCTCAAGCCCGCAAAGCACTGAGCAAGATACGGGCCGACGTCGTCGTTCACATGCTCGACCAGCCGCTGCCCGCTGATCAGCCGCAGATTGGCCAGTGCCACCGCGCAAGCCACCGGATGGCCCGAGTAGGTGTAGCCATGGGCAAACTCGCCGCCCTTCTCGACCAGCACGCGTGCCACGCGCTCGCCGACCATCACGCCACCCAACGGGATGTAGCCGCTGGTGACACCCTTGGCAAAGGTCATCAGGTCAGGCTTGAAGCCGAAGGTCTCGCAGCCGAACCAGCGGCCGGTGCGGCCGAAGCCGCAGATCACCTCGTCGCTGACGAGCAGGATGCCGTACTGGTCGCAGATGCGCTGCACCTCGGGCCAATAGGTGTCCGGCGGGATGATCACGCCGCCGGCGCCCTGGATCGGCTCGCCGATGAAAGCAGCCACGTTCTGCGGGCCGATCTCCAGCAGTTTGGCCTCCAGCCAGCGCGCCGCGACGAGGCCGAACTCGTCACGGCTGAGGCCGGCCGGGCGGCCGTGCAGCCACCAGTAAGGCTGCTCGATGTGCACGATGCCGGGGATCGGCAGCCCGCCCTGCGCGTGCATGCCGCTCATGCCCCCGAGCGAGGCGCCGGCCATCGTCGAGCCGTGGTACGCGTTGCGCCGGCTGACGATCACCTGCCGCTCGGGCTGCCCCAGCAAGTCCCAGTAGCGGCGCACCATGCGCACGATGGTGTCGTTGCCCTCCGAACCCGAGCCGGAGAAGAACACATGCTGGAACTGCGGCGGCGTCAGTTCGGCCAGCAGCTCGGCCAGCTCGATGGCCGGCGGCGTGGCGGTCTGGAAGAAGGCGTTATAGAAGGGCAGGGTCTGCATCTGCTGCGTCGCCGCGTCCACCAGCGCCTGCTGGCCGTAGCCGACGTTCACGCACCACAGGCCGCTCATGCCGTCGAGGATCTTGTGGCCGTCGCTGTCCCACAGGTAGATGTTGTCGGCGCGCTCGATGATGCGCGAACCCTTGCGCGCCAGCGACTGGAAGTCGGTGAACGGGTGCAAGAAATGCGCCGCGTCGGCGTTCTGCCACTGCTGCGTGGTTCGCGGGGCCGTGGTCTGAGGGGCGGTGCCCAGAGTTGAGGTCATCGCGGTTCCTTCAGACATGCAGCAGGAGGTGTTCACGCTCCCAGGGCGAGATCACCTTCATGAACTCGGCGTACTCGGTCTCCTTGACCTCGCTGTAGACGGTGACGAAATCCTGGCCCAGCACACCGGCCAGATCCTTGTCGGCGCGCAGCAACTCCAGCGCCTCGCCCAGGCTGCGCGGCAGCTGGAACTCGCCCAGATAGGCGTCGCCCTTGCACTCGGGCGTCGGTTCGAGCTGCTGCTGGATGCCCAGGTAACCGCAGGCCAGCGTCGCGGCCAGCGCCACGTAGGGGTTGGCGTCGGCGCCGATGACGCGATTCTCGATGCGCCGCGCCGAGGCCGAAGCCAGCGGGCTGCGGATGCCCACCGTGCGGTTGTCGGTGCCCCACTGGATGTTGATAGGCGCCGCGGTGAAGCGCGACAGCCGCCGGTAGCTGTTGACATAGGGCGCGAACAGCGCCATCGCCGACGGAATGTACTTCTGCAGCCCGCCGATGTACCAGAAGAACTCGCGGCTCGGCGAGCCGTCCTCGTTGCTGAAGAGGTTGCGCCCGGTGCGCAGATCGATCACGCTCTGGTGCACATGCATCGCGCTGCCCGGCTCGCCGGCGATCGGCTTGGCCATGAAGGTGGCAAACATGTCGTGGCGCAGCGCCGCCTCGCGCAGCGTGCGCTTGAAGAAGAACACCTCGTCGGCCAGGCCCAGCGGATGGGCGTGGAAGAAGTTGATCTCCATCTGCCCGGCGCCGACCTCATGGATCAGCGTGTCGACGTTGAGCTCCATGCGTTCGCAGTAGGCGTAGACATCTTCGAACAGCGGGTCGAACTCGTTGACGGCGTCGATCGAATAGGCCTGGCGCGAGGTCTCGGCGCGCCCGCTGCGGCCGATCGGCGGCTTCAGCGGCACGTCGGGGTCGGTGTTGCGGGCGACCAGGTAGAACTCGATCTCGGGTGCCACCACCGGGTCCCATCCCTTGTTGGCGAAGAGCTCGCAGACGCGGCGCAGGACTGAGCGCGGTGCATAGGGCACGAGCAGCCCGTCACGGTCGTAGCAGTCGTGGATCACCTGCGCCGTCGGGTCGGCGGCCCAGGGCACGATGCGCACCGTGCTCGGGTCGGGCCGCAGATGCATGTCGCGGTCGGTCGGGGTGATGACGTCGTAGTACGGGCCGGTTTCAGGAAACTCGCCGGTCACGCCCATCGCGACGACGACTTCGGGCAGCCGCATACCGCGGTCTTCGGTGAACTTCTCGCGCGGCAGGATCTTGCCGCGCGCCACGCCGGTGAGGTCGGGCACGAGGCATTCGATCTCGGTGACGCGGTTCTTGTCGAGCCACTGCTCGAGTTCTGCAAAGGTGGTTTGTGCGCTGGCTTTCATGGAGTACCTTCAGGGATCGGTGGTCGTCCGTCCGGCCAAGAGAGAGTGGGCGCGGACGGCGCGGGGTCCTGGCGGGTCTCAGGCCGGCTTGGGCTTGGGGTGACGGTCGCGATAGGCGCGTGCGGCATCGCCAAACGCAGTGAACAGGCGCACAGAGATCGGGTTGTCGGCGGCGCGCCACTCGGGGTGCCACTGCACGCACAGGTTGAAGCCGGCCGCGTCATCGACGCTGAAGGCCTCGACCAGGCCGTCGGGCGAGCGGGCTTCCACGCGCAGGCCGTCGGCGAGACGGGCCACACCCTGGCCGTGCACCGAGTTCACACCGAACTCCGGCATGCCCACCACGCGCTCGAGCAAACCGCCGGGCGCCACCGCGACCGGGTGCGACACGGCGTACTGCACGGCCGCGGGGCGGCTGTCCGGGGCGCGGTGGTCGGCCAGCCCGGCCACCTCGGCGATCGCTTGATGCAAGCTGCCGCCCAGAGCCACATTGACCTCTTGCGCGCCACGGCATATGGCCAGTAGCGGGATGCCGCGCGTGAGCACCGCGCGGATCAGCGGCAGCGTCCACTCGTCGCGCTCGGGGTCCAGCGGCAGCGTCGGGTTGCGCACCGCCTCGCCGAAGTGCGAGGGGTGCACGTTGGACGTCGAGCCCGTGAGCAGCACGCCGTCGGCGAGGTCGAGGAAGCCCTCGATCTCGGCCGCTTCGGCCCGTGGCACCACCAGCGGCAGCGCGCCGGCCAGGCGCACCGCCTCGACATACTTGCGGCCGACCACATGGAACGGATGCTCCCCCAGGCGCCTGTTGCACGCGGGAATCAGGACGACGGCTTTGGGGGTGTGGGTTGCGGGCATGGTCATCCGAGCATATCGCGCAGCCGGTACCACGCCATGCCGAGCACCAGCGCCGGCATGCGCACGGCCTTGCCGCCGGGGAAGGGCCGGTGCTTCAGGCGCGCGAAGACATCGAAGCGCCCGGCGTCGCCGCACATCGCTTCGGCCACCAGCCGGCCGGCCAGGCCGCTCAGCGCCAGGCCGTGACCGGAGAATCCCTGCAGGTAGTAGATGTTCTCCACGCCTGCAGCAGACGCCGCCGGCGGCAGGCGGCCGAAGTCGGGTGCGCGGTTCATCGTGATGTCGACGAAGCCTCCCCAGGCGTACTCGATGCGCGCACTGTCCAGCTGGGGAAAGGTCTGCACCATGCGCTCGCGCAGGCTCTCGGCCAGATGGTTCGGCGTCACGGTGCTGTAGCTCACCCGGCCGCCGTAAAGCATGCGCTGGTCATCGGTGGTGCGGAAGTAGTCGAGCACGAAGTTGGTGTCGCAGACCGCCGCGCGCGACGGGATCAGGCTGTCGGCCAGGGCATCGGGCAGGCGTTCCGTGCAGGCGATGTAGGTGCCGACGGGCATGATGCGCGCGGCCAGTTGCGGCGCCAGGCCCTGCAGGTAGACGTTGCCGGCCAACAGCACCTGGGTCGCGCTGAGCTCGCCGCCGGCGGTTCGCAGCACAGTCCGCGGGCCCGGTTGCAGCGACTGCACCTCGCTTGATTCATGGATGCGCACTCCGGCCGCCGCTGCGGCAACGGCCAGGCCGCGGGTGTACTTCAGCGGATGCAGATGACCGGAGCGCGGGTCGTGCACCCCGCTGTGGTAGCGCGGGCTGCTGATCCAGCGGCCGATCTCGCCTGGCCCGATGCGCGCCGTCGAGTAGCCGTACGCCGACTCGGCGTGATCCGCCCAACGGGCCAGCTCGAGGCCCTTGCGCACACCCACGGCCAGGCCGAGGTAGCCGTCGCGCCAGTCGCAGTCGATCTGGTGCACGGCGATGCGCTCGCGAAGCAGGTCCAGCGCCTCGATCGACATCGCCCAGACGCGCCGCGCCTCGTCCAGGCCAAGCTGCTGCTCGATCACCGACTGGTCGCAGGCCAGGCCGTGGATCGCCTGCCCGCCGTTGCGTCCGCTGGCCCCGAAGCCGATCTCGCGCGCCTCCAGCAGCACCACGCTGCGCCCGCGCGCCGCCAGATCGATGGCAGCAGACAGGCCGGCCAGACCGCCGCCGACCACCGCCACATCGCAGCTTGCCGAGCCCTGCAGCGGCGCAAACGCCGCCGCAGGCGGCGCCGTCGCTGCGTAGTAGGAGTTCCGCGTCAGTTCGCGGTCTGTGTCGAGCAAGTTGCGGATGTCAGGCGGCGCGGCGGATGGCGCCGCGCAGCATGTCGACGATCTGGTCGATTTGCGCGCGCTCGATGATCAGCGGCGGCGACAGCGCCACCGTGTCGCCGGTGGTGCGCACCATCAGGCCGCGCTCCCACAGGTCGAGGAAGATGCCGAATGCGCGCTTGGTGGGCTCGCCCGGCAACGGCGCAAGTTCGACGCCGCCCACGAGGCCGATGTTGCGGATGTCGATCACGTTGGGCTCGCCCTTCAGCGAGTGCACCGCCTGCGCGAAGTAGTCGGCCATCTCGGCGGCGCGCGTCAGCAGGCCGTCCTCGGCATAGGTGTCGAGCGTGCCCAGGCCGGCGGCGCAGGCCAGCGGATGCGACGAGTAGGTGTAGCCGTGGAAGAACTCGATCAGGTGCTCGGGCCCGTTCATGAAGGCATCGTGCACATGCTGGCCGGCGATCACCGCGCCCATCGGCACGGCGCCGTTGGTCAGGCCCTTGGCCACCGTCATCAGGTCGGGCGTGACGCCGAAGGTCTGCGCGCCGAAAGGGTTGCCGGTGCGGCCGAATCCGGTGATGACTTCGTCGAAGATCAGCAGGATGCCGTGCTTGGTGCAGATCTCGCGCAGGCGCTGCAGGTAGCCCTGCGGGGGCACCAGCACGCCGGTGGAGCCGGCGACCGGCTCGACGATCACCGCGGCGATGGTGCTGGCATCGTGCAGCGCCACCAGGCGCTCGAGGTCGTCGGCCAGTTCCGCGCCGTGCGCCGGCTGGCCGACGCTGAAGGCGTTGCGTACCGGGTCGTGGGTGTGACGGATATGGTCCACGCCGGAGAGCATGGTGCCGAACATCTTGCGGTTGGCGACCATGCCGCCGACGGAGATGCCGCCGAAGTTGACGCCGTGGTAGCCGCGCTCGCGGCCGATCAGCCGGGTGCGTGAGGCCTCGCCCCGCACGCGGTGATAAGCCAGCGCCATCTTCAGCGCCGTCTCCACCGCCTCGCTGCCGGAGTTGACGAAGAAGACCTTGTTCATGCCTTCGGGCGCCAGCTGCGCCACGCGATCGGCCAGCTCGAAAGCTTTCGGGTGGCCCATCTGGAAGGGCGGAGCGAAGTCCATCTCCGCCGCCTGATCCTGGATCGCCTTGACGATGCGCGGCCGGTTGTGCCCGGCGTTGACGCACCACAGCCCGGCAACACCATCGAGCACCTGGCGACCGTCGTGGTCCCAGTAGTGCATGCGGTCGGCACGCACCAGCAGGCGCGGCGACTTCTTGAACTGGCGGTTGGCCGTGAACGGCATCCAGTACGCATCCATCTTCAGGCTGCCGGTGGATTCGGCGGCGTGCATCAGGGCGGGATCGACGGGCTTGTTCATGCGGGGCTCCTCGGCGTAAGCGGCGAAGTGGAACGGGCGCCGGGTTGTGACGGCGTAGACGAAGTCTAGAGAAAGCTCAGCGCAATGTGTGAGCGCATCAGCTGCGGGTTCACCCGAAGCGACGCAATATCATGCGCATGCGGCCAACTCAAACGGCAGATCATGCGAAACAGCGCCACCCCTGTGCAACTGGATGCGATCGACCGCGACATCCTGGGCGAACTGCAGCTCGACGGCCGGCTCTCGAACCAGGCGCTGGCGCAGCGGGTGCATCTGTCGCCTTCGGCCTGCCTGCGACGCGTCAAGGCGCTGGAGGACAGCGGCGTGATCGCGCAGTACGTGGCGCTGCTGAACCCGCGGGCGGTCGGCCGCCATGGCACCAGCTACACCATCATCAATCTGGACAGCACGCAACCGCAGCGTCTGGCCATGTTCGAGCAGGCGGTGCGCGATGCGCCGGAGATCCTCGACTGCTTCTACGTGGCCGGCTCCAACGACTATCTGGTGCGATTTGCCTACCGCGATGCAGAAGACCTGGAGCGCTTCCACGCCGAGGTGCTGCCGCGACTGCCCGGCGTGGTGCGCAGCAACTCGATGCTGGTGCTGCGCACAGTGAAGAAGACGACCGCGCTGGCGCTCTGACTCAGCCGCGGCGGCGCCCGGCGGCGGCCACCTGCCCGCACAGGTAGGTCCAGACGAAGGCCGCAGCCGCCTGGCTGGTCAGCTCGGCATGGTCGTAGGGTGGTGACACCTCCACGCAGTCCATGCCGACGAAGGGCAGGTCGGCCCACTCCTCGAGCAGCGTCAGCACCTGGCTGCTGCTCAGGCCGCCGGGCTCGGGCGTGCCGGTGCCGGGGGCGAAGGCCGGGTCCAGGCAATCGATGTCCAGGCTCAGGTACACGGGCGGGTGGCCGTGCGCCGCAAGGCGCTCGCGCACCGTCTGCAGCACCGGGGCCAGCGCGGCGGCGCCATCAAGGCCGCGCAGATCGCGCGCGGTGAAGATCATGCCGCCACGATCGCGCACGTACTCGCGCGCCGAGCGCACTGCGGACGAGCGGATGCCGATCTGCACGAAGCACGCGTCGAGCACCAAGCCTTCCTGCATCGCTTCGTGAACCCAGGTGCCGTGGCCGCTGGGCTCGCCGAAGTGGTCGCTCCAGGCGTCGCAGTGGGCGTCGAAGTGGATCACCGCCAGCGGGCGGCCGAAGTGCCGGCGGTAGGCGCGCAGCAGCGGCAGCGTGATCGAGTGGTCACCGCCCAGCCAGGCCATGTGGTGGCGCGCCAGCAGCGGCGTCACCAGCGGCGTCATCGCCTCACGCATGGCCGCCAGCGAGGTGTTGGGCAGCGCCAGATCGCCCGCGTCGCCCAGTTGGCCCAGCGGCGAGACATCGAACCACGGGTGCGTGGCGTCACACAGCATGTGGCTGGCAGTGCGGATCTCACGCGGCCCGAACCGGGCACCCGGCCGGTTGGTGGTGGAGCCGTCCCAGGCGATGCCGGCCACGGCGAAAGGGTGAGCCGCTTCGGCCCGCGGCGCCTTCAGGAAGCCGCTGTCGGAGAGAAACGCAAAGTCGGACATGCTCGACCACCGGGGCAATGACAATGGCGGCCGATCATACGGAGGCCCCGACGATGAAGCCGGTGCTGGTGCTGCAGAACCTGAGTGCAGACGGGCCGGGCTACCTCGGCCAGTGGCTTGCCGAGCGCGGCGTGCCGATGGACGTGCGCAACACGGAGGCCGGCGAGCACTACCCCGCCACGCTGGACGGTTACGCCGCGCTGGCGCTGCTGGGTGGCGAGATGAGCGCCAACGATCCGCTGCCCTCTTTGCGCGCGGCCGAGGCGCTGTTCCTGCAGGCGATGCAGCGCGGCGTGCCGACGATCGGCCATTGCCTGGGCGCGCAGTTGATGGCGCGTGCGCTGGGCGCCGCCGTCACGGCGTCGCCGGCACCCGAGGTGGGCTGGCAGACGATCGACGTCGCCGATACCCCGCTGGCGCAGGACTGGCTCGGCGATGCCGGTCCGCGCAAGGTGTTCCATTGGCACTACGAGGCCTTCGGGTTGCCGCCCGGGGCGCAGGCGCTGGCCCGCAGCAGCGCCTGCCGGCATCAAGCCTTCGCAGTGGGCCCGCACCTGGCGATGCAGTTCCACGTCGAGGTCGATGCCGCCAAGCTGGCGCGCTGGACCGCCGTGGACGACCCGGGCGCACGGACTCGAAGCCAACGGTTGCCGTCGGTGCAGTCCTTTGCCGAGATGCGTGCAGACGCGCAGGTGCACCTGGAGGCGCATCAGCGCCTGGCGCAACGGGTTTATGCGCGCTGGCTGTCGGCTGCTTCCGACTGAGATTCCACATTACGCAACGGAGATTCCGTATTACGGCATGAGACGGCGCTGCAGCGCAGCAATCCACTTCACCAGGATGAGTTTGATTTCTTGATGCGGAATGAGTTCTCCAAGCTATTGATTTGATTGTGTCTTCTCTTTTGTCTTATATAAGACATATGTCTTCCTGGTCGGCGCATGGCGCGCTACGCTGAGGGGGTTGAATCAGCCAACCAGGAGCCCCCGATGAACATCCCGAGCCGTGAACAGCAAGCCACCGCCCTGCAACAGGACTGGGACCAGAACGCCCGCTGGAAGGGCATCAAGCGCGGCTACAGCGCCGCCGACGTCGTGCGCCTGCGCGGCAGCATGCAGGTCGAGCACACGCTGGCCAAGCGCGGCGCCGACAAGCTGTGGCACCTGATCAACACCGAGCCCTTCGTCAACACGCTGGGTGCGCTGACGGGCAACCAGGCCATGCAGCAGGTAAAGGCCGGTCTGAAGGCGATCTACCTCAGCGGCTGGCAGGTGGCGGCTGACGCCAACGACAACGGCGAGATGTACCCCGACCAGAGCCTGTACTCGGTGGATTCGGTGCCCAAGGTCGTCAAGCGCATCAACGGCGCCTTCGCTCGCGCTGACCAGATCCAGTGGAGCGAGGGCAAGAACGACATCGACTTCTTCGCCCCCATCGTGGCCGACGCCGAAGCCGGCTTCGGCGGCGTGCTGAATGCCTTCGAACTGATGAAGGCGATGATCGATGCGGGCGCCGCCGGCGTGCATTTCGAAGACCAGCTCGCCAGCGTCAAGAAGTGCGGCCACATGGGCGGCAAGGTGCTGGTGCCTACGCGCGAAGCCGTCGCCAAGCTGGTGGCTGCCCGATTGGCCGCCGACGTGATGGGCACGCCGACCATCCTGCTGGCACGCACCGACGCCGAAGCGGCCGACCTCGTCACCAGCGACGTCGACGACAACGACAAGCCCTTCACCACCGGCGAGCGCACGGTCGAAGGCTTCTTCAAGACGCGCAACGGGCTGGAGCAATCGATCAGCCGGGGCCTGGCCTATGCGCCGTACGCCGACCTGATCTGGTGCGAGACCGGCAAGCCCGACCTGGTGTTCGCCAAGCGCTTTGCCGACGCCATCCACGCCAGGTTCCCGGGCAAGCTGCTGGCCTACAACTGCAGCCCCAGCTTCAACTGGAAGAAGAACCTGGACGACGCCACCATCGCCAAGTTCCAGCGTGAGCTCGGCGCGATGGGCTACAAGTTCCAGTTCATCACCCTGGCCGGCTTCCACAGCCTTAACTACTCGATGTTCAACCTGGCCTACGGCTACGCACGCCACCAGATGAGCGCCTTCGTCGAGCTGCAGGAAGCCGAGTTCGCCGCCGCCGAGCGCGGCTTCACCGCGGTCAAGCACCAGCGCGAGGTGGGCACCGGCTACTTCGACGCGGTGACGACGACGATCGAGCGCGAAGCCTCGACTGCGGCGCTGAAGGGCTCGACCGAGGACGAACAGTTCTTCGATCAGAAGCACGGCTGAACGCGCACGCCGGCTGCCGGGATTCAGACGCTCAGCCGCCGGCCACGCGCACGCGAAAGCCCTGTTGCGAGAGCAGCGCGGCGATGCGCTCGCGGTGCTCGCCCTGCACCTCGATCACGCTGTCCTTGACCGTGCCGCCGCTGCCGCACGCCGCGCGCAGCCGCTGGGCCAACTCCAGCAGTTCGGCGGCAGGCAGCGGCAGGCCGCGCACCAGCGTCACCACCTTGCCGCCGCGCCCGTGGCTTTCGCGGCCGATGCGCACGATGCCGTCGCCCTTGGGCGCGCCGGCCGCTGCCAGCGCGGCACAACGGCAGGCATTCTGCGGCTGGCGACACCGCGGGCACATGCGGCCGCCGTCGGTGGAGTAGACCAGCGCGCTGGCGCCGTCGCGGGTGGTCCTGGTGCCGGTCTTGGCCATGGCCACTGCAGCTCGCGCGCGGGGCCGACCTACATCGCCTGCGCAAGCATCGCGCGGTAGTCCTCGCGGCTGGCCAACCGGGGGTTGGTCTTGTGGCAATGGTCGGCTGTCGCACCGTCGATCACACGCTCGAACTGCGCCTCGTTCACGCCCATCGCGCGCAAGCCGCTCGGCAGACCCAGCCGCGCGTTCATCGCCACCACGGCATCGGCGACCGCATCGCCGGCATCGTCGCTGCCGCTCAGGCCCATGGCCTGAGCCATGCGCTCCAGACGCCGCTCACGTTGCATGCCCGGGGCGCTGGCGTTGAAGCGCAGCACGGCGGGCAGGAAAATCGCATTCAGCGTGCCGTGGTGCAGCCGTGGGTCGACACCTCCCAGGCTGTGGCTGAGCGAATGCACGCAGCCCAGCCCCTTCTGGAACGCCAGCGCGCCCTGGGCACTGGCGCTCATCATCTGCAGCCGCGCCTCGCGGTCCTGTCCGTCGCGGGTGGCGCGCTCGATGTGCGCCCAGGCGCGCTGCAGGCCGTCCAGGCCGATGCCGTCGGCCGGCGGGTTGAAGGCCGGCGCCATGAAGGTCTCCATGCAATGCGCGATGGCGTCCATGCCGGTGGCCGCGGTCAGCCCGGGCGGCAGACCCAGCGTCAGTTCGGGGTCGAGCAGCGCCGTCTTGGGCACCAGGTGCCAGCTGTGAAAGCCCAGCTTGCGGCCATCGTCGACGATCACGATGGCCCCACGCGCCACCTCGCTGCCGGTGCCGGCCGTGGTGGGCACGGCAATCAGCGGCGCCACGCGGTCACTGATGCGCGCGCTGCCGCCTTCGATGGTGGCGTAGTGCCACAGTGGCCCGTCATGCGTGGCGGCGATGGCCACGCCCTTGGCCAGATCGATGCTGGAGCCGCCGCCGACCGCGATCAGCCCGTCGCAGCCGTCCTCGCGGTACACGTCGGCGGCGGTGCGCACGGCCGCCTCGGTCGGGTTCGACGGTGTGCCGTCGAACACCGCATGCGGCAGATCGCCCAGGGCGTCCAGCGCATGCTGCAGCACGCCGGCCGCGCGCACGCCGGCATCGCTGACCACCAGTGGACGGCGGATGCCCACGCGGTCGCATTCCTGGCGCAGCAAGCGCACGGCGCCGTGGTCGATCTCGATCTGCGTGACATAGAACAGGCGTGCCATGGCTCTGGGCTCCGGGAAACGGCGAGAAGTATGCTCTCGGCGCCATCGGCCGGCCTGCTGACCGCCGCCGCAGCCCAAGGAGCCTGGCACCGATGAAACGCAGCGACTTCCGCTTCCTCGACGACGTGAATGTGCGTTGGGCCGAGTTGGACCAGCAGAAGATCGTCTTCAACGGCCACTACCTGCTGTACATGGACACCGCCATCACCGGCTACTGGCGGGCGATGGCGCTGCCTTACCACGAGACCTTCGAGCACCTGGGCGGCGAGTTGTACGTGCGCAAGGCGACGCTGGAATACCAGGGCAGCGCCGAGATGGGCGACCGGCTGGCCGTGGGCGTGCGCTGCGCGCGCATCGGAAACTCGTCGATGAACTTCGAGATGGGCGTGCTGCGCGGCGACGAGCTGCTGGTGCGCGGCGACCTGGTCTATGTCTTCGCCGACCCGGTCGCCAAGCGAGCGCTGCCGCTGCCGCAGCCGCTGCGCGAGCTGCTGCTGGGCTTCGAAGCGGGCGAGCCGATGTTCCACCTGCGGTTGGGCACCTGGCAGGAACACGGCCGTGAGGCGCAGACGCTGCGGCGTTCGGTGTTCGTGCAGGAGCAAGGCCTGGATGCCGGGCTCGACCATGACGACGATGACACGACGGCAGTGCATGCGCTGGTCTTGAATCGGCTGGGCCTGGCGCTGGCGACCGCGCGTCTGATCGGGCACTCGCCGGGCACCGCGCAACTGGGCCGCGTGGCCGTACTGCGTCCGATGCGCGGCAGCGGATTGGGCCGCGCGATGGTCGAGGCCCTGGCCGGTGCGGCCCGCGCCCGCGGCGACAGCCGGCTGCTGGTCCACGCCAGGACCGACGCGGTGGACTTCTTCGCCGGCGCCGGCTTCGTGCTGCAGGGCGAGCCCTTTCACGTGGCTGGTGTCACGCATCGGGAGATGCTGCGCCGGCTCTGAGCAAGCCGGACTTGCTTGCAGGCGATCAGCGCGGCTCGAAGACCTCGACGTGCCGCGTGCCGCGCACAAAACACCCCGTGGCCTGCAGTGCCGCCTGCTCGATCTGCCGCTGCGTCGCGCTGTTGATGCCACCGTCGGCAGCGTAGGTCTCCATCAGCGTCGGCTGCGCCGCGGCGTCAACGCGTTGCAGCACCGCGCAGCGCAGCCCTGGCAAGGCCGCGCTCAATCCGGCCTGCAGTGTTTGCACCGCCTGCAGGGCGGCGGGCAAGTCAGCAGACTCCAGATGCCAGTAGACGTAAATCTGGTGCACCGACGCAAGCCGGGTCAGGCGGCCTCGGCCGGAAACGCATAGGGCAGGGTGCCCAGCTGCAGCGTGTTCTCGCCGACCCGAAGGCGGCCACCGTCCAGTGCGCTGATCTTCAGCTCGACCAGCGCGCCGTGATGCTGCTCGTCCAGACTCGCGGCCAGCGCCACCATGCCGGCGGGCTGCCCGGGGTCCGACTCATGGAAAACCTCCTGCCCCGGCTGCAGCGGGCCGTCGGCCGACACGCGGAAGGTGCGGCGCTTGAGCGTGCCGCGGTACTGGCTGCGTGCCACCACCTCCTGCCCCGGAAAGCAGCCCTTCCGGAAGTCGACACCGCCCACCAGCTCGAGGTTCACCATCTGCGGCACGAACTGCTCGGCGGTCGCTGCAACGATACGCACCACGCCGCTGGCCACCTCCAGCCAAGCCCAACCTGACTCAGCCAGCGGCGGCAACGGCGGCGGTGCGGCCAGGGCCGGCGCCGCCCACAACCAGCGCGGCACGCCGTCGCCGTCGGGCAGCCGGATGGCCTCGCCGCCGTGTACCTCCAGGCGCCGCCAGGGCGCGTCTGGCGCCTCCTCGCCCAGCCAATGCGCCGCGCTTGCGCCGGCCAGTCCCCACATCATGGTGTCTGCGCTGACGTCGCCGAGCCTGCACTTGGCGCGCAGCACGAACATCGACAGGCGCTTGAGCGTCGCCGCCAGCACATCGGCGCTGCAGGCAAGCAGGATCTCTTCGGGCCCGCGCTGCCAGATCACGAAGCTCGCCTGCAAACGACCTTTGGCCGAGCACCAGCCGGCCAGCCGCGCCTGCGTAGGCTCCAGATGCAGCGTGTCCTGCGTGAGCTGGCCGTGCAGAAAACTGGCAGCGTCGGGGCCGATGGCGCGGATCAGCGCCCAGTCGTTCAGGCGCAGCGCGCCGTCAAGCGCCCCGTCAAGCGCGCCGGCATCGGCAGGGGCAGTGGCGTCGGTGGTGTTCATCGGCTCATTATGATCAGCCGGCATGGCGGGCAAGGCTTCATGGCGACGGCGGGTCGGGCTGGTGATCGGTCTGGCGGCAGCACTGCTGGCGGCGGCTGCGGCACTGCCCTGGTGGTGGCTCGAGCGACCGCTGGCGCTGGCGCGGCCGAGCGTCGAGCTGTCCATCGAGCCCGGCAGCAATCCGCGCGAGGTGGCGCAGGCCTGGGTCGATGCCGGCGTACAGACCTCGCCGCAGCTGCTCTACGAGTGGTTCCGCTGGTCGGGGCAGGCGAGGCGCATCCGCGCCGGCAGCTACGAGATCGAGACCGGCGCCACGCCGCGCCAGTTGCTCGACAAGATGGTCCAGGGCGACGAGACGCTGCAGTTCGTGCGCATCACCGAAGGCTGGACGGTGCGCCAGATGCGCGCCGAACTGGCGCGTGCGCCGCATCTCGAGCAATCCACGGCCGGGCTCGAGGACGCCGAATTGATGACGCAGTTGGGCAGCCCCGGGCTGGCGGCCGAGGGCCGGTTCTTCCCCGATACCTACGCCTACAGCCGCGGCGTGAGCGACCTCACCGTGCTGGCGCGCGCTAAGAAGGCGATGGAGCGGCGGCTGCAGGAAGCCTGGGCCGCACGCGCGCCCGGCACGCCGCTCGAGAGTGCCGAGCAGGCGCTGATCCTGGCCAGCATCGTCGAGAAGGAGACCGGCCAGGCGGCCGAGCGCGGACGCATCGCCGGGGTGTTTTCCAATCGGCTGCGAATCGGCATGCCGCTGCAGACCGACCCGACCGTGATCTACGGTCTGGGCGAGGCCTTCGACGGCAACCTGCGCAAGCGTGATCTGCTGGCCGACACGCCTTTCAACACCTACACCCGCAGCGGCCTGCCGCCGACGGCGATATCGCTGCCCGGCATGGCCGCGCTGCGTGCCGCGGTGCGGCCCGACGCCACGAAGGCGCTGTACTTCGTCTCTCGCGGCGACGGCAGCAGCGCCTTCAGCGACAACCTCGCCGACCATAATCGCGCGGTGAACCGCTACCAGCGCGGACGCTGACGCGCGTGTCGGCCGGCCGCTTCATCACCTTCGAAGGCATCGACGGCGCGGGCAAGAGCTCGCACCTCGAGGCCGTGGCCGAGCGGCTGCGTGCCGGCGGCCGGCATGTGCGCGTCACGCGCGAGCCCGGCGGCACGCCGCTGGCCGAGCGCCTGCGCGAACTGGTGCTGCACTCGCCGATGGACGCCTTGACCGAAGCCCTGCTGGTTTTCGCCGCCCGGCGCGACCACCTGCAGCAGTGCATCGAGCCCGCGTTGGCCAAGGGCGCCGACGTGCTGTGCGACCGCTTCACCGACGCCAGCTTCGCCTATCAGGGCGGCGGGCGCGGCTTCGACACGGGCGTGCTGACGCAGCTGGAAAGCTGGGTGCAGCAGGGCCGCCAGCCCGATCTGACGCTGTGGTTTGACGTGGCGCCTGCCACCGCGGCCGAGCGCCGTGCCGCCGCGCGCGAGCCCGATCGTTTCGAGCGCGAAGACTCCGACTTTTTCGAGCGCGTGCGTGCCGGCTACGCCGCGCGCTGCGCTGCCGCGCCGCAGCGCTTCGTGCGCATCGACGCCGCGCAGCCGATGGCGGCCGTGCGTGCCCAGGCGCTGAACGCCATCGACTCGTCGCCGTGGTGAGCGGGCCAGACGGCAAGCCGCCGCTGCCCTGGCTGGCCGCGCCGCTGGCGCAGATGCTGGCACAGCAGCGCGGCCATGCGCTGCTGGTGCACGCAGCGCCGGGCATCGGCGCGCTGCCCTTCGTACTCGCACTGGCCCAGGGCTGGCTCTGCGAGGCCGAGGCCACGCACACGCCGCGTCCCTGTGGTCAATGCGCCGGTTGCCGGCTGCTGCAGTCGCGTTCGCACCCGGATCTGCGCGTGCTGCTGCCCGAGGCCATCGCGCAGACGCTGGGTTGGGCCGCGGCGGGCGAAGACGTCGACGGCGGCGACGGCAGCCGCTCGAAGAAGAAGCCCAGCCGGCAGATCCGCATCGACGAGGTGCGGGCGGCCATCGACTGGACCGGCCGCACCTCGTCACGCGGCGGTGCCAAGGTGGTAGTCATCCACCCGGCCGAGGCCATGAACACGCAGTCAGCGAGCGCGCTGTTGAAGACGCTGGAGGAGCCTCCTGGTGGCGCACGCCTGCTGCTGAGCTGCGCGCAGCCCGAGCAGCTTTTGCCCACCGTGCGCAGCCGCTGTCAGCGCGTCGTGCTGCCTGCGCCATCGGCCGCGCAGGCGGTTCAGTGGCTGCTGGCGCAGGGGCTGCCCGGGCTGCCCGACGAGCGCAGCGCGGCTGTGCTGCTGGCGGCCACCGGCGGCCTGCCGCTGGATGTCCTGGACTGGTTGGCCGCGGGCGTCAGCGCAGACAGCTGGGCTGCCTTGCCCGCGGCGGTGGCGGCCGGCCGGCTGCAGGCGCTGGCCGGCTGGCCACTGCCGCGCGCCATCGATGCGCTGAGCAAGCTCTGCCATGACGCGATGGTCCAGGCAGCGGGCGGCGCGCCGCGGCACTATCCATCGGTGCCCGCCGGCGCGGGCTTGCCGGCGCTGGCCGGATGGTCACAGCAAATGGCGCGCGCAGCGCGCAGCCAGGACCACCCCTGGAACGAAGCGCTGCGCATCGAGGCGCTGCTGGGGCAGGGCGCCGCCTGCTGGCGCGGCGGCAGCAACGCCCAGACGGAGCCCGCGGACGCCATGCGGGTGGCCGGGGCGGCCTTCGCTACACTTATCCGATGAACGACCGCGCCGTCCCGTCCCCCCGGCTGCCTTCCGGCGCAGCGGCCGGCGCGCCGGGTTCGGCACGGCCCAGCGTCATCCAGCTCGTCTTTCGCGAGAAGGGCGCGCTGTACGCGGCCTACATGCCATTGCTCACCGAAGGCGGGCTGTTCGTGCCGACCAATCGGGAGTACCGGCTGGGCGACGACATCTATCTGCTGCTGTCGCTGCCTGACGACCCGCAGCGCTATCCGGTGGCAGGCAAGGTGGCATGGATCACGCCGGCCAACGCCTCGGGCGGCCGCACGCAGGGGGTGGGCGTGCGCTTCCCCGGCGACGACAAGACACGCCAGTTGCGGCTGAAGATCGAAGAGCTGCTGGGCACGCAGATCTCGTCGTCCAAGCCCACGCAGACGATCTGAGCGCCGCGCCGCAACCCGCGGCGCAGCCCGGCCCAAAGATGTTCGTCGATTCCCACTGCCACCTCAGCTTCCCCGAACTGGCGGGTCGCCTCGACGAGATCCGCGCCGACATGGCGAGCGCCGCCGTCGACCGCGCGCTGGTCATCTGCACCACGCTCGAGGAGTTTGCGCAGGTGCACGCTCTGGCCATGGCATACGACAACTTCTGGTGCACGGCCGGTGTGCATCCGGACAACGAAGGTGTGGCCGAACCGGGTCTCGACGATCTGCTGGCGCTGGCCGCGCAACCGCGCGTGGTGGCACTGGGCGAGACCGGCCTGGACTACTACCGGCTGAACGGCCGCAGTGTGGCCGACATGGCCTGGCAGCGCGAGCGGTTCAGGGTGCACATCCGCGCAGCGCGCCGGACCGGCCTGCCACTGGTGGTGCATACGCGAAATGCCAGCGACGACACGATCGCCCTGCTGAATGAAGAAGGCGAGGGCGCCGTGCGCGGCGTCTTCCACTGTTTTACCGAGACGCAGGCGGTGGCCGATGCGGCGCTGGAGATGGGCTTTCATATCTCGTTCTCCGGCATCCTCACCTTCCGCAACGCTCAAGCCCTGCGTGAGGTGGCGCGACGCGTGCCGCTCGAGCGCTGCCTGATCGAGACCGACAGCCCCTATCTGGCGCCGGCGCCACACCGCGGCAAGACCAACAACCCCGCCTACGTGCCTTTCGTCGCGCAGCAGCTGGCAGACCTCAAGGGCCTGCCGCTGGCTCAGGTGGCGCGCGCCACCACGCTCAACTTCGAGCGGCTGTTTGGCATCCCGGCCCTTGAACCCACCGTCTGAACGAGGTACCTGATGATGAGACATTACTTTAAATTTGCGTTCTCGAGCATTGTTCTACTTGCGTTTTCTGTCTCGCACGCCGATACGGCAGTGGACTTTTTCAGGGCCGTCGGCCTGGACGACTCCCGTACCGTGTCGCGTCTGCTGGAGCGGGGTTTCGACCCCAACGCGATCGACGAGAACGGACAGGTCGGCCTCTTCGTGGCCCTCCGTGTGGAGTCGCCGAAGGTGGCTGGCGCGCTGCTGGCCAGTGCGCAGACGCGCATCGACCAAGCCAACGCCAACGGCGAGACGCCCCTGATGATCGCCGCGCTGCGCGGCAGCGTGGAGTGGGTGCAGCGGCTCGTCGAGCGCGGTGCCGCTGTCAACCGCGAAGGCTGGTCGCCCTTGCACTATGCCGCCAGCGGGCCTGAGCCTCGAGTGGCGGCGCTGTTGCTGGAGCGCGGTGCGGCGGTGAACGCGCGTTCGCCCAACGGCAGCACGCCGCTGATGATGGCCGCGCGCTACGGCGCCTCGGAGTCGGTGGCGCTGCTGCGTGCGCGCGGGGCGGACCTCCGATTGAAGAACGATCAGGGTCTGGATGCCGCCGACTTCGCGCGTGCCGGCGGCCGCGATTCGCTGGCCATCGAGTTGGAGCGGGTCGCGCGCTGACGGACGCGTCGGATGTTTGGTCCGGCAGACGCGCGGTCATGTCAGGCTTTTTCCGACAACCGGCTTGGTCGACCGCCACTGGCGGTGCTGCGGTGCCCGTGAAACATTCTGTGCTTCGCTGGGCAACCTGGAGCACCCGCATGTCGCAGACCTACCATGACTCGAACCCGTTCATGCTGATGACGCACCCGGAGGTGGTCCTGGCGGCGATCGAAAGCTCCGAATCGCTCAACGGGCTGAATCGCCACCAATGCCGTCCGCTGGACAAGCCGCTGGTCGGTGCGCGATCAACCGACCCGTCAGTCGCAGCGGAAGATGCCGTGGACGACGACGAACGCGATCAGCAGCTTTCCTGATCGCTGATCTGATCACTGATCGCAGGCCGGGCGGCGCGATGCGTTGGCCTCTTGCCATCGTCGATAGCGCGACGATGTGTGTTATGTAAACTCAGTGCGGCGCATGGACGGCTGCGCGTTGCGCAGTCGCCGCCCTATCAGAACAGGCCGACCACCCGCCCGTCGTCGTCGATGTCGATGCGCTCGGCCGATGGCACCGCCGGCAGACCCGGCATGGTCATGATGTCGCCGCAGACCAGCACGACGAACTCTGCGCCTGCGGCCAGCCGCACCTCGCGGATGTCGACCGTGTGGCCGTCCGGTGCGCCCCGCACCGAGGCATCGGTCGAGAAACTCGACTGCGTCTTGGCGATGCACACCGGCAACCGGCCGTAGCCCGCTGCCTGCAACTCGTCGAGCCGCCGCCGCACCGGCGCCGCAGCGCTGATGCCGGCCGCGCCGTAAACCTGGGTGGCGATCTTCAGCGCCTTGTCCCATAGCGGGTCGGCGTCGTCGTACACGAAGCGCATCGACGCCGGCTCGGCGCACAGCCGTACCACCTCGTGCGCCAGCGCGGCGGCGCCGGCACCGCCTTCGGCCCAGTGGCGCGCCAGCACCAGCGGCGCGCCGAGAGCTTTCACCCGATCGGCCAGCAAGGCGTGTTCGGCCTCGGTGTCCTGGGTGAAATGGTTGACGGACACCACCGCCGGCAGCCCGTAGACCTGTGTCACGTTGTGCAGATGACGCTGCAGGTTCGCGATGCCGCGCGACAGCGCCCCCAGGTCCTCGACGCCCAGCGCCTTCAGGTCGGCGCCGCCGTGGTACTTGAGTGCGCGCACGGTGGCCACGATGACCACCGCGCTCGGCCTCAGACCGCTCTTGCGGCACTTGATGTCGATGAACTTTTCGGCCCCGAGATCAGCGCCGAAACCGGCTTCCGTGACCACGTAGTCGGCCAGCTTCAGCGCCGCCTTGGTCGCCAGCACCGAGTTGCAGCCGTGCGCAATGTTGGCAAACGGCCCGCCATGCACGAAGGCCGGGTTGTTCTCCAGCGTCTGCACGAGGTTGGGCGCCAGCGCGTCCTTCAGCAGCACGGCCATTGCGCCGTGCACCTTGAGTTGCGCGGCCGTCACCGGCTGTTGCGCCCGGGTGTAGGCGACGACGATACGGCCCAGCCGCGCCTTCAGGTCGGCCAGCGAGGTGGCCAGGCAGAAGATCGCCATCACCTCGGAGGCGACGACGATGTCGAAGCCGTCCTGGCGCGGGAAGCCGTTGCCCGGACCGCCCAGACCCACGGTGATGTCGCGCAGCGCGCGGTCGTTCATGTCCATCACGCGCTTCCAGACGATGCGCCGCGCGTCGATGCCCAGCGCGTTGCCGTGGTGCACATGGTTGTCCAGCGCGGCGGCCAGCAGGTTGTGCGCAGCGCCGATGGCGTGGAAGTCGCCGGTGAAGTGCAGGTTGATGTCTTCCATCGGCACCACCTGCGCGTGCCCGCCCCCGGCCGCCCCGCCCTTGAGGCCGAACACCGGGCCGAGCGAAGGTTCGCGCAGCGCCACGATCGCCCGCTGGCCGATATGGTTCAGCGCATCAACCAGGCCCACCGTGGTGGTGGTCTTGCCCTCGCCCGCCGGCGTCGGGCTGATGGCGGTGACCAGCACCAGCTTGCCGTCAGGCCGATCGTCCAACGTTGCGATGTGGTCCAGCGACAGCTTGGCCTTGTAGTGACCATAGGGCACCAGATGGTCGTCGCTGATGCCCAGACGCTCGCGCGCCAGGTCGGTGATGCGCATCAGGCGCGCGGATTGGGCGATCTCGATGTCGCTTTGCGGCACGGTGGTGTCTCCGAGGATGGGGATGAGGGGCTCCGTGGCCCGCGGCGCGATCGTAGCGGCGCGCGGGCGCCCTCTTCCGGCAACCCGTTCGGCCAAAAGGGGCTCAGCGCCCTGCGGTGGCCGCGTCGGCCGTCCAGCCGCCGCCGAGCGCCTTGATCAACTCCAGCGTCGCCTGCTGCCGGGTCTGGCGGTTGCGCAGCAAGTCCAGCCGCGCGCTGATCATCGTGCGCTCGGCGTCCAGCAGTTCCAGCAGCGGCGAGTAGCCGGCGTCACGGCGCGCCCGCGCCAGCCGCAACGCCTGCTCGGCGGCGGCGGTTCGCGCCTCGTGGTCCGGCGTGGCGTTGCGCGCGGCCGACAGGTTGTTCAGCGCATCGGCCACCTCGCGGAAGGCCGCCGCCGCCGCCTGATACGCGGCCACCGCCTCGGCCAGACGGGCCTGCGCGCCATCGGCGCGGGCGGCCAGGCGGCCACCGTCGAACAGCGGCAAGGCCAGGCCGAAGCCCAGCGACCAGATGCGCGATCCTGCCGTGAGCAGATCGCCCAGTTCACGGCTCTGCTGACCCAACGAGCCGGTCAGCGACAACGTCGGCCGCATCGCCGCGCGCGCGATGCCCACCTGCGCGGTGGCGGCCACCAGCGCCTGTTCGGCGCGCCGCACATCGGGCCGGCGGTCGAGCAGCGATGAAGGCAGTCCGGGCGGCGGCACGGCGGGCTCGGGGCCGCTGGGTGCCGGCTCGAGCCGCGCACCGGGCTGCCCGCTGAGCCAGGCGATCTGCGACTCGGCCAGCGCACGCTGGCGCTGCAGGTCACGCAACTGCAGTGCCGCGTCGGCGCGCTGCGCCTCGGCCTGTTCGACATCGAGCCGCGAGCCCACGCCGCCTTGCAGTCGCGCGCCAAACACCCGCAGAGCGCTCTCGCGCGATGCCAACACCTGGCGCGTGGCGTCGATCTGTTCGTCCAGGCTGCGAACCGCAAGGCCGTTCTGCATCACCAGCGACGCCACGCTCAGTGCGACGGTGTCGCGCTCATAGCCGCTGGCCAGCAGTTGCGCCCGCGCTGCCTCGGTGGCACGCTGCAGGCGGCCCCAGAAGTCGATCTCGAGGGACGTCGAGACTGCGGCGCGAGTGCTGCCCGACACCGCTGCCGGCGCCACAGACAACCCGCGGCCGCGGCTCGCGCTGGCGCCCGCGTTGACCCCGGGCAGCCGCGCGCCGTCGGCTTCGCGCACGACCGCCTGGGCCTGCTGCACGCGTGCCACCGCCTGGGCGATGTCGCTGTTGGCGGCCAGCGCCTGCTCGACGCGGCGCGACAGTTCGGCATCTCCGAACAGCGTCCACCAGTTGGCGGCGATGCCAGGCGCGGCGCTTGCACCGTCGGCTGTCGCGCCGGCAAAACTCGCCGGCAGCGTGACCGCCGGCCGCTGGTGCTCAGGCCCGAGCGCACCGCAGCCCGCCATCAGATTCGCCAGGGCAGCCAGCGCGGCCAGCGCCGCCACACGCATCAATGCAACCCCGCTCACTCGGCGCCCTCCCCGGTCGCCGGCGCATGCCTCGGCCTGGGCTTGCGCGTCAGGAGCGCAAAGAACAGCGGCACGAAGATCGGCGCGATGAAGGTGGCCACCAGCATGCCGCCGAAGACCCCCGTGCCCATGCTCTGCCGCGCCGCCGCGCCAGCGCCGGTGGCGATGACCAGCGGCACTACGCCCAGCACGAAGGCCAGCGAGGTCATGACGATCGGCCGAAAGCGCAGCCGCGCTGCCTCGCGGGCGGCTTCGGCCGCGCTCTTGCCCGCGGCCATGCCCTGCATCGCGAACTCGGCGATCAGGATCGCGTTCTTCGCCGCCAGCCCGATCAACACCACCAGCCCGATCTGGAAGTAGATGTCGTTCTCCATCATGCGCAGGAAGACTGCCAGCAGCGCGCCGGTGACGGCGAAGGGCACCTCCAGCAACACCGCCAGCGGCACGCCCCAGCGTTCGTAGAGCGCGGCCAGGATCAGGTAGACCATCAGCATCGCGAAGCCGAACGCGAACACACTGGCGTTGCCGGTGCGCTTTTCCTGGAAGGCCTGGGCGGTCCATTCGATCGAGTAACCCGGCGGCAGCACCTCACGCGCCACCTGCTCCACCGCCGCCAGCGATTCGCCGCTGCTGAAGCCTGGTTTGGCACCACCCAGCACCTTGGCCGCCACCAGGCCGTTGTAGCGCTCGATCTGCTCTGGCCCGATCAGTGATGAGACGGTGACCAGGGCCTTCAACGGGATCATCTGGCCGCTGCTGGTGCTGCGCACGTGCAGGTTGCCGATGTCCTCGGGCTTGGCGCGAAAGCGTGCGTCGGCCTGCATCACCACGCGGTAGGTGCGGCCGGATTTGTTGAAGCCGTTGACGTACAGCGAGCCCAGCTGCGCCTGCAGCGCGGCAAACACTTCGGGCACCGGCACGCCCAGCGCCAGGGCCTTCTCGCGGTCGACCTCCACGCGCAGTTGCGGCACCGTGGGGCGGAAGAAACTGTTCACGCCGACCAGCTCGGACCGTCGGCGCAGCGCGTCCATGAAGTCGGCCGTCACCTGCGCCAGCCGCTGCGTGTCGCTGTCCAGGCGCGACTGCACGTAGACCTCGAAGCCGCCAGCCTGCCCCAGGCCCAGGATGGCCGGCGGATTGAAGGCGAAGGCGATGCCGTCGGGCAGCGCGAAGCCTTTGCCGCTGAACTCCTGCGCCAGCTGCTGCGAGCTCTGCTGGCGCTGATCCCAGGGCTTCATCGGCAGGAACATGGTGGCCGCGTTGGCCTTGCTGCCGCCGCCGATGAGGTCGAAGCCGTTGACGATGAAGAAGTTCTCCACCGCGGCGTTGTCTTTCATCATCAGCCGCATGCGCTCGGTGGCGGCAGCCGTGCGCTCGAGCGTAGCGCCGTCGGGCAGTGCCGCGATGGCAATGATGTAGCCCTGGTCCTCCGGCGGCACGAAGCTGCCGGGCACGCGCGTGAAGAGCAGCGCCGCGCCGGCCAGCAAGGCGGCAAAGGCCAGCAGCGCCAGCAGCCGGTGCGCCAGCGCCAGATCCACCGCGCCGATGAAGCGCCGCGTGATTAGTTGAAGCCGCGGTTGAAGGGCCCGAACGCGCGCTGCATGCGGCCGCCGTGCTCGGGCCGCAGCAGCAGCGCGACAGGGCGGGCGTGAGTGTCAGCGCGACCAGGCCCGAGATCACGACCGCGATCGTCACCGTCACCGCAAACTGCCGGTACAGCTGCCCGGCGAGGCCGCCGAGGAAGGCCACCGGCACGAACACGGCACACAGCACCAGCACGATGCCGACCACCGCGCCAGAAACCTCGCGCATGGCCTCGGCGCGATGGCAGGCTGCCCGTTCACGCTGTTGCTGGCGTCGTAGCTCTGCGCGCCCAGTTCGATGCGCGCCACGTCCTTCAGGCGCAGCACGCCGCCACTACCGCCGGCGCGCACCACCACCTCGCCGAACTGCTCGGCCTCGACCAGCCGGCCGCGCGCGGTGACGGTGTAGACCAGTTGCTGCCGGGGCGGTGCCGGGTCGCCGCCGATCTTGCCTGCGGCGAACTGGGCGTTCTGGGCGTTGACGGCCGCGGCGATGTCGGCCGTCGTCACGCCCAGCCGGGCCATGCGGTCGGGTTGCAGCCACAGGCGCATCGCATAGTCGCGCGCGCCGAAGATCTGCACGTCGCCCACGCCGTTGCGCCGCACATCGTCGGGCAGCCGCGG
>Ga0105048_10002852_pt1 | contig 28238 bp, 22 predicted proteins | sample MAT05_FD_78382 | JGI IMG/M metagenome (GOLD analysis project Ga0105048, IMG submission 78382) | Freshwater microbial communities from Lake Fryxell liftoff mats and glacier meltwater in Antarctica - MAT-05 | ecosystem: Environmental > Aquatic > Freshwater > Ice > Liftoff microbial mat | place...
CCGTGTCGTCGTCGTCGTCGATGAAGCGGAGATCCTGACCACGCGATTGCAGCTCGGCGTAGGTGATGCGCCTCGAGTCGAGCAGGATCAGGATCGGTACGTCGTCGAGTGCATCCGGTGCCGGCAGCTTCAGTGTCAGCGGGCGCCGCTTCGCCCAGTCGATGTCCCACCAGCCCTTCACGTCGCCGGAGTCGCTGTCCGACGCGTCGGCCGAGGCCTCGGTCGCGTCGGTCGTCGGCAAGGACGCATCCCCGGAGGTCGGATCGCCGGTCGTCGGATCGTCGGTGGGATCGGACGCACTCGAGTCACTCGGCTGCGATGTCGTGGTCGGGGTGGTCGCGGTGGCGGTCGATTCGCTCGTCGTCGGATCGCTCGCGAAGTCGGTGTTCGTGCCTTCGCTGCCGACGCCCGCGGAATTGAAGCCACAGCCACCGAGCCATGCGGCGGCGACGATCGCGTGTTGTCGGCGGCGGATCCTAGATCGGTGCACGCTTGCAGCGTAGCAAGCCGGCGCTGCGTACGGGAGGCCCGAGGGAGCTTTCACAGGCGCAGGCGTTGGCGTCGCGCTCGCCGCTCGAGCACGCGAGCAGCGAGAACGTGAGCCCACGGTGTGATCAGAACCGTCCGTGTACGGCGATGCCGGCGAACCCGGGTCCGAACATGGGCGTCGCAGCGCGCTGCGATGATCGTGACTTCTTCATGCGCGTCACGCCGACCGCGAGCATCGCGACACCGCCGAGCGCGAGCACGCCACCCGAGACGGCGCAGGCGAGCAGCATCGTGTCACCGCGCCTGCCCCTGGCGATCTCGTCGCGCCGCGCATCTTCGTCGGCGAGCTGATCGAGCTCGGGGATCCGATCCTCGGCGCGAGCGGTCATCACGACACCGGCGCTCACACCTCCGGCGACAAGCCCGATGCCCGCGACCAGCATCGCGGCACCGCCACCCGTGAGCCCACGTCCCCGCGGCTTGTCCGACGTAGGCTCGACACGCGGCTCGATCTTCGGCGGTGGCGCCGCGGGTTGCTTTTCTGCGGCTTCGATGCGCGCGCCGAGCTCGTCGATGCGCACGTTCGCCTTCGCGACGTCTTCGGGATCAAGCGTGCCGGCGGCGCCGATCTCCTCGACGTAGCGCTCGAGCAAGCCCTTCGCCTTTTTGAGGCGCGCCACGTCGTGATCCTGATCGAAGGCGTTCTCCTGCGCGCGTGCGATGTTGTAGACGATCGCGTTGCGGGCCGCGGCGACGCTCGCAGCCTGATCCGGTGTCGAACTGTCAGCGTCGCGCAAGCGACCGAGCGCCTGCTTCCAGCTCTCGATCGCGAGGTCGTAATCGAGCGTCTCGTAGTGCGTGAGGCCTTCGGTGTACAGCGCCTGCGCCTCGGTGAGCGCGGGGTCGGCGGGGCCGGGCTCGGTCGGCGCCGACGCGCTCGTCGCCGGACCGACCCTCGCATGGGCGGGCGTCGCGACGCACAGCGCCGCGAGCACGACGCTCGCGCGCCCGAGGCTCAAAGCACCCCCAAGTGGAGGATGAAGGGGATGTCATTGGGTGGCGCGTACGCGACGATCAGATCCGAGGTCGTGGCGGCGTACTGATAGATCGCAAACGCGGTTGCGTGCGGGGTGTAGAGGTCGCCGAGCCACGTCAGCGTCGCGTCCGCATTGCTGCCGTACAGGCGAAGGTAGCGCTCGCCATCTTCGTCGATGAGCGCGACGACGTCCTGACCCGGCGCGTAGTCGAACTCGCCGAGACGGAGGTCCGCGACGACGGCTACGGGATCGGTGAACGTCGGGCTCGGGTCGCCGTCGTCGATGAGGTCGTAGACCTCGAGTCCGTTGGGGCCAGCGGTGACGAGCATGCCGTTGAGCATCGGGCCGATCGCGATCGTCGTGTAGTCGATCGGACCGGGCAGCAGTCCCTCGACGAGCAGGTAGGGCCCGAAGCTCTCGCTGGTCCCGTAGATGTCGAGGGCGCCGCCGTAGGCAGCGATCAACGAGACGTCGAGATCGAAGCTCTGGACCGCGTCGAGGTCGCTCACCGGACCTGCAACGGTGGTGCTCGTCGTGTCCGCCCCCGAGAAGAACGCGGCGGCTTCGAGCACGTGCAGTGCGTCGTCGGTGCCGACCACGACGCCACCCGCCGGCGGCAGACCCTCGCGCGGCACGACGGGCCCGATGTGCGGCGCGCGGCTCGGGCCGATCATGTACTCGGCGCGCGCGGCCTGCAGTACCGTCGAGTGTGTCGTGAATCCCGCGTCATGCGTCACGACGACGACCGGGGTCGGGACGTTGGGCTCGGCTTCGAGGTTGCCGACGGCGATGCCGGTCGGAATGCCCGTGGTCGAGAACATCGGCAGTTCCGGCTGCGCGAAGAACCCGAAGCCGCCGGTGAAGTTCCACGCCAGTCCGTCCTGCGTGGCGACGACCAGGCTGGTCGGTGCGTCGACCTCGACGGCGTCGAGCGTCATGTCGACGATCGGCGCCGCCATCTCGAACCACCCGAGATACGAATAGCAGGTGTAGCCCACGAGCAGCGGGCCCTCCTCGGGACATGGGGGTTCGAAGCCGGTCTCCTCCATCGGTATCGTCGGATCCGTCGTTTCGGGTGGCGAGGTCGTCAGCGTCGGATCGGTGGGCGACGACGGATCGGGAATCGTCGGATCGACGCCCCCGGTGCTCCCGCTGGTGGATTCTTCGCCACCGGGCGGGGGCGGTGCGACGGCACGACGCGCGACGCGGATCATGCCGCGATCCTGCGACGCAATGATGATCTCCGCGGCGCCGTCGAGATCGAGATCCGCGACGACCACCGACGACGCGTCGTCGATGTCGAGACTGCCGCCGTAGATCGGCCGGCCCTCGCCGTCGTTGTCGAACAGGTAGACATCGCGGCGCCCGCCGGGCGCTGGGCCGGACATCACGAACTCGGGCTCGACATCGTCGTCGAGATTGCGCGCGAGCAACGTGGTCGGGACCCAGCCCAGATCGTACACCTCGTTCGGATCTCGCGGGAACGTGAACGTCGTGTCGCGCCCGGTGGTCAGCCAGACCTTGCCGTCGGTGCCGACTGCGAGGACGTCGCCGAACGTGTCGTTGTCGAGATCGTCGAGCACGAACGCCGCGGGGCCCGGCCCGACGCCGATCGTGGTTTTCGGCGTGAACGCGCCGCCGGTGCTGCGCGAGTGGACGACGACGCTGTTGCCGGTGCTCGATGCGACATAGACGAGGTCGGCGTCGCTGCTGATCGTCTGGAGATCCGCGGAGCCGGCAACCTCGGTGTGAACCGGCGGATCGAAAGCCGACGCCGAGGCCTGCGGGAACACGTCGAAGCCGCTCTCGACGAGCACCGCGATGTCCGGCAGCCCATCGCTGTCTTCGACGAAGTGTGCGACCTGCGGCCTCGCGGCGCCGACCAGCGTCGACGAGAGCACGAGCATCGCCCCGATCTCACCGGTACCGGCGCCACCGGGACGCATCGGCAACGTCACGAGCGTCGAGGTGCCGGAGGTGGCGACGACGTCGGTCCACTCGGTACCGTCGACGGCACCGAGCGTGATCTCGGTGAGCGACACGCCGAGCGGTGCGGAGACCACGGGCGCCGCGAGCTCGCCGCCGCCGAGGTTGCGCAGGAACGCGACCGTCTGCGTGGTACCGTTGCCGACGACGAGATCTGGCAGCGGATCGAAATCGACGACACCGACGGCGATTGCATCGACGCCGACACCGACGGCGAGCTCGCGGGCCTCGAACGTGAAGCAGTAGTCGCCGACACCCGCGCCTGCCTCGCAGCGCACGGGCCCACCGCACACGCCGTACTCGCACGACAGCGAGCCGCATGCGCTGTCCTCGGTGCAAGGCAGGCCGCGCGTCGCCGGCCCGGGATCGAAGCACGCGACCGGTGAGAACAGGAGCAACCAGGCGAGCACTGGGCGCAGCAACGTAAGCGCGAGAGGTCGCATCGATGGACCATGCGAGTATCGCAAGAATCCGTGCGCGTGCGAAAGTCGGCGCGTGCTGCAGGCCACACGGCGAACGCGCGGCGCCGCGCTCGCCGTCAATCCGCGGCGTAGCGCAGCAGATAACGCTTCAGTCGCAGCTTGCGTCGCGTCGAGTCGCTGCTCATGTAGCGGACGGTGCCGAAGACCGGGCGCTCGGGCCCCCAGGGGCGGTCGTAGCGGCCGAACACCCAGTAGATCCCGCTGTACGAGTTGGGATCGCGACCATCCGTGGCCCAGCGATTGTTCAGCTCGACGAGCAGTGCCGCGGCCTCCTCGGGCGCTGGGCTCCAGTGCAGGACCTTCTTGCCCCACAGCATCCGCAGGTAGTTGTGCATCGTGCCCTCGCGTCGGAGCTGGCGCTGGGCGGCGTTCCAGATCTCGTCGTGGGTCTGCGCCGACTCGAACGCGTCGCGATCGTAGAGGTGCTCGCGTGCATCGCTCGCGTGCGCGGCGAGCGTGCGCAACGCCCAGCTCGGCAGGCTCGAGTACTGCTCGAGATCGTCCCGCGTCGCCGCCCAATTGTGGCCGACCTCGCGCCACGTGACGAGCTCGTCGAGGAACGACTCTGCCGCCGCCGGCAGTCCCCACCAACCTTCACGCGCGCCGCGGCTGGTCTCGGCGAGCGATGCCGGGGTCCACTCGTGATGCTTGCCGATCGCGCGCAGGATCGCGTGCGGCGACACGTGACCGAAGTGCAAGTACGGCGAGAGCCCGCTGCCGCCGTCGTCGTCGGGATGGTTGCGCGCATCGGCGTACGTCGCGAGTCGGGTGTCGATGAGCCCCTCGACGCGCACGGCGGCGGCCTTCGATCCACCGCGCACGCTGTCGACGACTCCGACCTCGTGATCGATCGGCAGACGGGCGAGCAGCGCGGTGGGGGACTCGAGATCGGTGCTCGTCGTCGCGGGCCAGCGATCGGTGATCGACGTCGGCAATCGCTCGAGCCGCGGCAACGCGAGGCCGCGCAGCGGTGTCGGTGACGGCAGCGTGCCGAGGTGCTCGGGCAGCGTGCGTTGCAAGAACCGACGGAACGCGTACGCGGTCGGGAACGGCTGCGGGTTCGCGGCGAGGGGCAGAAGGCCGATCGAGTCGACCGCTTCGAGGCGGACCTCGAGCTGCGCCGCCGCAGCCGCGAGCATGCGGGGAAAGTGAAACGACGGATGGTCGTCGGTGACGACGACGCACGCGTGCTCTCCGAGCGCGCGGATGAGCCCGCGGCCCGCACCCTTGCTGGGCTCGACGTACGGGTGATACAGGACCGACGCGTTCTGTAGCGCCTTCGCGTTGTCGTGCATGCCGGCGATGACGAACGCGTGGTGGCGATCGGCGGCCCACGGATAGTCGCAGCGCAGTGCCTCGAGGATCACCAGCGGCTTGCCGAGCTGCTTCGCCCATGCGATCGCGCGATCGAGCGCGAAGTTGTTGTCGGTGCGCCGGGTCGCGCGCATCCAGTACAGCACGTAGTCTGCGTCCGCGGCGGGCGGACGATCGTTCACGACGCGGACGCGGATCGACGTCACTGCGGGAGGCTACACGACCTCGCCGAATCGTCGACTGGCGCCGCGTCAGAGCTCATTCATCGTGCCGGACTCGACGAGCATGTCGAACCACATGTTGCCGGGTGTCCACCACTGTCCCCCCGACTCGTCGAGCCCGCTGCGCCACACGAGTGCCGCGGTGGTGAGCCCGCGGATCGCAGCGGCGATGTCTTCGTCGGTGTGCGTCGGATTCGGCCCGCTGCACAGGCTGCAGAACCCATCGGGCGGTGACTGGAAGTCGCAGTGATCGGCCTCGACGATGCGCACGGTCTGCGCGTCGGGGATCGCCGCGAACACCGGCACGCCGTTCGCGGTGCTGTTGCACATCGCCGGCTCCGCGGTGACGTCGTGGGCGGGAACCGCGATGCTCGCGGCGACGGCGGCACCGAGCCCACCGCTGTCGACCATGTCGAGCCCGACGAGCGCGAGCGCCTCGGGATCCTGCGCGGCCGCGAGCACGGCCGCGAGCCCACCGGCGGAGTAGCCGGCGTAGATCGGTGCCGCCAGCTGCAGGTGATCCGCGAGCGCGACGAGATCGATCCCGTTTTGCGCATGATCGGAATCGAGGATCGTCGCGTGACACAGATCGGGCGTGACGACGACGAGCCCCCAGCTCGCATAGTGAGCGGCCCAATCCGCCATGCTCGCGCGGTTGCCCTGGAACCCGTGCGCGAGGATCACGGTCGGAGCATCGGCGACATCGGTCGGCGACGTGACCGTGTAGCCCATCGTGCAGCCGTCGGCGGCGAAGCTGTCTTCGGTCGTCGTCGTCGGGTGCGGCCCGAGCTCGCGCAGATCAGGGCCGGGCTCGACCGGCGCAGTGGTGCCGCCGTCCGCGGTCGACTCGCCGACGCCGGAATCCGTCCCCGAGGTGTCCCCGACCGAGGTGTCCCCGACCGACGTGGTCGTGGTCGTGGACAAGGACGTACTCGAGGACGTGGTCGCCGACGTGGTCGCCGACGTGCTCGCCGACGTGCTGGTCGAACCATCTCCGCCCTCCAACGACTCCCCGCAAGCCGCAACGACCAAACAAACGATGATCCCTCTCATGTCGCACCTCCTTCGTCCGCAAGCGTCCGTAACGTCGGCAACAACAACTTGCGCCGCAGCAACACGACCAACCGCTCACTGAGCGTCGTCGCAACCTCGGTGAGCGTCGCGAGATCATTGCCCGCGACCGGCACCACCCCCGCACGGAAAATCGACAGCTCGATGCGCACGAGAGTCCGCAGCGCCTCGACGTAGTCCCGCAGGATCTCCGGCGGCAGCATCGCGGCCGACAACCCCGCCCGCCGCGCCTGTGCGAGCAATCGCAGGAGCGTCACGTCGTCGCCGACATACCGCTCCTCGCGTGCGGTGCCCTGCGGCACGACGATGCCGAGCGCACGAAACAACACGAGCTCGCTCTCGAGCACACCGGAGTCGAGCAGCTGTTTTTTCGTCACGCTCTCCCGCGGCGCGAGCTCCCCGAGCACGCGAGCGATCGTCACCTCGAGCGCGACGTCGCTCGCGAGATCATCGTCGTCGATCCGATCGAGCACCTGCCGGATCACCGACAGCGGCAGATGCAGCGAGGTCTGCAGCCGCTTGATCGCGCGCACACGCGGCACGAGCGCGGCGTCGTAGTACGCCATGTTGCGACTCGTGCGCGTCGGCTCGGGCAACAGCTGCTCGCGCAGGTAGTGCTTGATCGTCGGGATTGGGACGCCGCTGCGATCGGCGAACACAGACATCTTGAGCATCTCCGGCGCGGGGGTCTCCAACATGAGTGAGAAGTTCTACTTCTTACTTTTACAGAAGGCAATCCCCTCGTCGAAGCTACCGGGCCTCGCTGCCGCCACCGCCGGCCTGAGCCGCGGCGGGGCTGTCGAGAGCAGTGGCCAAATTGCCGTAATTCGCGGCCCATGCGCGTCGTTGGGCCACTGCGGCCCATTCCCGAACCCACAAGCGCTCCATGCGATCCACACCGGGACGCCAGCGGGTGAGCGCGGGCAACGCATCCCCCGCAAAAAATGCGAGTCATTGCGTCGACATGTTGCCTCTCCGGCAACGGCGGCGAAGCGCAAGGCTCGTGCCCGGCAGGCGCCATGATGCTTCGAAAATCAGCAACGAGAACTACTTTCTCTTGACCACTTGCTGAGTTCCCGTACTTTTTGCCTTCACTCACGCGCAGAACAAGGCAATGCAAAACGCACTCATTTCACATAGTGTTCCTCGCTCCGTTGTTGCGCAGCTCCGTCGCTGCGCAACGTCCATGCTCGCGATCTCGCTCGGCGTGGGGACATCCGCCTGTACGGATGCTCAGGGCGGCGACGAGGCTCTCGAGCTCGAGGCCGCGCTCGAGGCCGGGCTCGAGGCCGAGTGCGGGGTCGCGGCGGAATGCACGGTGCTGTTTCCCTCCTCGGCGTCGTCGCTCCAAGCGGTGCCGCCCATCCAGCAGGTCGGGTTCGACTTCGACACGGGTAACGGCCCCATCGAGGTGATCATCCCCTCGGTCATCCCGGTGATCTTCGCGAACGTGACCCCGGGCGACGCGTCGATCGTTCTGCGCTTCACGACGATGCTCACCAACGGCTGGTTCGACGCGGTCTCGCCGTACCACCCGACGCAGATCGGCGTGTACTCGGACCTCGGGCGCCGCCCGGCCGGTGAGTCCGCGACCAACGCGAACATGAACATCGCGATCTTCTACGCCTCGTACCGCGTGCTCGAGAGCATCGCCCCACAGAACGTGGCCGGCTGGAGCGCGATGATGACCAGCGTGGGGCTCGACCCCGACGATGATCACGAGGGCACCGACGACGCCATCGGCATCGGCAACGCCGCGGGCAATGCCTTGGTGGCGGCGCGCGAGAACGACGGCTTCAACCAGCTCGGGTTCGACGGCGACCGCACGTACCATCCACTGCCGTACGGCGACTCGACCGGCTACAAGCCCGTGAACACCGCCTTCAAGCTGCAGGACGAGCGGCGCTGGCAGCCCGCCGTCGTGCAGAACCCCTACGGCATCACGCGCGTGCAGCAGTTCGTGACGCCGCAGTGGGGGATCACCACGCCCTACAGCTACGACGACCCGCAAGACTTCGGGGTCCCCAAGCCGAAGAAGAGCTACAAGCAGGGCCCCCAGGGCAAGCAGAAGTACAAGGCACAGGCCGACCAGGTGCTCGCGGCGTCCGCCAACTTGACCGACGTGGACAAGCTCGAGGCCGAGCTGTTCAACGACAAGATCCGAAGTCTCGGCTTCTCGGCCTTGTTCATTGCCCTCTCGCGCGGCATGAGCCTGATGGAGTTCGTCCAGTACGACTTCCTGACCAACGTGGCCGCCTGGGACACCGGCATCGCCGTGTGGCAGGAAAAGCGCCGGTGGGATGCGGTGCGGCCGTTCAGCGCCATCCGCCACATCTACAAGAACGACGAGGTCACCGCGTGGGGCGGACCGGGTCTAGGCACGGTCGACGACATGCCGGGCAGCGAGTGGAAGGCATACCTCGGCGTCGCCGATCACCCCGAGTATCCGTCGGGCTCGTCGGCCTTCTGTGCCGCCCATTCGCAGGCGTCCCGTCTGTTCTTGGGGACCGACGAGCTCGACTGGACGGTGTCGACCCCGGCGGGCGGGTCGGTGATCGAGCCCGGGGTCACGCCCGCGGTCGACACCGATCTGCACTTCGAGACGTGGACCGACTTCACGGACGTCTGCGGCTACTCGCGGATCAAGGGCGGCGTGCACTTCGAGGATGCGATCATCGTCTCGGTCCCGCTCGGCACCGACATCGGCACGCTCGCGCACGAGTTCGTGCAGGCGCACATCGCCGGCGACATCTGACGCGAACCCTCGTGAGCCTCAGCCCGCGAGGTATTCGCTGACCCGATCGAACGGGATGTGATCCGCGATGTTCTCGCCGTAGTAGGCGACGCGGATCACTCCCGACCCATCGATCAGGAAATCGGCGGGCGCGCGGAGTGCCGGACCATCCCAGGGCCCGACCATCGGCATGCCCTCCTTGCGCGCGCCTGCGATCGCGCGGCGTACGTCCTTGCCGAGCAAGGACTTCATCGACGTGCCGAGATTGTACTGCTCGTAGAGCACCATCTCGGGATCGGGGATCGGGATGAACGGCGGCTTGTGGCGCTCGACCAGGCCCTCGAGCTTCGTCGCCGGCGACTGGAAGATCCCGAGCATGACGAGCGAGCGGTCGCCGAACTTCGACGGCCACAGCGCGAGCAGCTCGTGGATGCGGAAGTTGCACAGCGGGCACTGGGCCCAGCGGAAAAATGCGAGCCACACTTTTCGGCCCGCGAACTCCCGCAGTCGCACGGGCGACCCGTCGAGCCGCACCGCCGTGAAATCCGGGGCCACTTGCCCCACCTCGAGACGAACTCGCGACTCAGCCATGGTGACGCGATGCTATCCCTCGACTCGACCGAGATCCAGCGCTCGCGACGACCCGCCGAACGCCGCGACACCGAGCCGCACGACCACGCCGTCGATCTCCTCGATCTTGCCGTCCGCGACCGCCCCGAGTTCGATGGCATCCGCGAGCACCTCGCCCGCGACGAGCTCGCGCATGGCAGCGTCCTCGAGCATTGCCTGCACCTCGTCCGTGGTGTCGATCGTGATCGCGATGCGCTGACTGACGTCGAAGCCGCTGTCCTTGCGTAGGTTCTGGATGCGATTGACGAGCTCGCGCGCGAGCCCCTCGCGGCGCAGCTCCGGCGTGATCGCGGTGTCGAGCACGACCGTCATGCCCTCGCCGACCTCGGCCGCCCGCCCACCGAGCACCTCGCGATTGATGATCACGTCGTCGGCGGTGATGCTCTCGCCGAGCGCCTCGACCGATCCGCCGCGCGCGAGCGCATCGATCGCAGCGGCATCGAGCCCTGCGATCGCCTCGGCCACGGCCTTCATGCGCCCGCCGAGCCGCTTGCCGAGCACCTTGAAGTTCGCCTTCACCGACACCGAGCACAGCGTGCGATCGTCCTGCGCAACCTCGAGCGCCTTGATGTTCAGCTCGCCGAGGATGTCCTCGCGATGCGCGAGCACGGCCGCGCGCACCTGCGGATCGCCGCTCGCGATCGTCACCGTGCCGAGCGGCCGCCGCACCGGCAGCTTCTCGCGCTCGCGCACCGCGAGCCCGAGGCCCACGGCCCGCCGCACGGCGTCGACGTCCTGCTCGAGCGCTTGGTCGCGCAGCGAGGGATCGAGCTGGGGCCACTTGGTGAGATGCACGCTGTCCTCGCCGCCAAGCCCGGTGTCGATCACGAGCCGCTGGTACAGCCACTCGGTGACGAACGGGATCACCGGTGCCATCGCCTTGGTGACCGTGACGAGCACGCGAAAGAGCGTCGCGTAGGCGGACTGCTTGTCGGCGTCGCCATCCGCACGCCCACGCCAGTACCGCCGCCGCCCGCGACGGATGTACCAGTTGTTGAGATCGTCGCAGATCCGCGCGAACGCGGGCACCACATTCGATAGCGCGTAGCCGTCGAGCTGGGCCTGCAGCTCCCCGACGAACGCGACGACGCGACTGAGGATCCACCGATCGAGCGCACCCTCGGGCTTGCCCTCGAGATCCGCCGCCTTCGGCGACCACCCATCTGCGCGCGCGTACGTGACGAGGAAGTTGTACGCATTGAACAGCGGCAGGATCACGGTGCGCACCGTGTCGCGCACGCCCTTCTCCGAGAACCGCATCGGCTCCGCGCGCACCGCCGCGGACGAGATCAGATACGCTCGCAGCGCATCCGCGCCGTACTCGTGCACGACGCCGTTCGGGTCCGGGTAGTTCTTGAGCCGCTTGCTCATCTTCTTGCCGTCCTCGGCAAGCACGAGCCCGTTGACGATCACATGCTTGAACGCCGGACGATCGAAGAGCGCGGTCGCGAGCACGTGCAGCGTGTAGAACCACCCGCGCGTCTGATCGAGCCCCTCGGCGATGAAATCGCCCGGCAGGTTGTTCTCGACGTACTCGCGCTTGGCGGGGTCGAACGGATAGTCGTTCTGGGCGTACGGCATACTGCCGGACTCGAACCAGCAATCGAACACCTCGGGCACGCGCCGCATCACCCCACCGGGAGTCTTGCGCGAAGCAAACGTGATCCCGTCGATGTGCTCGCGGTGCAGATCCTTCACGCTGCCAGTCGGCAGCCCCGCGAGCTCTTCGAGCTCCGCGATGGATCCCACGCACACGATGTCGTCGGGATTGCCGTCGCAACGCCAGATCGGGATCGGCGTGCCCCAGTACCGATTGCGCGCGATGTTCCAGTCGCGCGCGCCACCGAGCCAGTTGCCGAAGCGCCCGCTCCCGACGTGCTCCGGCACCCAGTGGATGCGATCGTTGTTCGCGACCAACCGATCGCGCATCGACTCGACCTTCACGAACCAGGTCGACAGCGCCATGTACAAGAGCGGCTGCTCGGTGCGATAGCAGTGCGGATACGGGTGGACGATCACGTCCTGATCGACGACGCGCCCGTTCGATCGCAGCATCTGCATGATGGCTTTGTCGGCGTCCTTCACGTGCTGACCGGCGAAGTCGACGACGCGCGCGTCGAAGATCCCCTGCAGGCTCACCGGGTTGACGAGCGGCAGGCCTTCGACGCGACCGACCTCGTAGTCGTCCTCGCCGAACGCGGGTGCCTGATGCACGATGCCGGTGCCCGCATCGGTCGACACATACGTCGCCGCGACGACGCGAAACGCGAGCCGCTTGCCGTCCTTCTCTCCCATCTCTCGGTACTGGGCGAAGTACGGAAACAGCGGCGCGTACGGCCGACCGACGAGCGCACGCCCGGGCATCCGCGCGAGCTCATTGCACTCGCCGACCTTGCCGCGCGACTGGTAGTCCGCGAGTCGACCCGGCTCGAGATACGCGATCTCGCCGGACTCCACGATCTCGACCTTCACGTACTCGAGATCCGGATGCACCGCGAGCGCGAGATTGCTCGGCAGCGTCCACGGCGTCGTCGTCCATGCCCACAGCGACGCGTTCTCGTCCTCGAGCGCGAACCTGACCGTCAGCGACGGATCTTGCCGACGACGATGCCCATCTTTGCGCGTGATCGGATCACGTTCTTGCGGACCTTGTGCGACCTCGAAGTTCGACAGCGGAGTGCCGAGCGCCGGCGACACCGGCTGCACGCGATGCCCCTCGTACACGAGCCCTTCGTCCCACAGCCGGCGCAGCACCCACCACACGCTCTGCATGAACCCGGGGTCCATGGTCTTGTAGTCGTTGTCGAAGTCGACCCAACGACCGAGCCGACGCACCGTTTTTTTCCATTGCTCGGTGTAGCGGAGCACGCCCGCGCGACATGCTGCGTTGAACGCCGCGATACCATGGGCTTCGATCTCGGCCTTGCCGTGCACGCCGAGGTCCTCCTCGACGAGGCTCTCGATCGGCAGGCCATGGCAGTCCCAGCCGAAGCGACGCTCGACCGCGAAGCCGCGCATCGACTGGTAGCGCGGCACGATGTCCTTGATCGTGCCGGGCAGGATGTGGCCGTAGTGCGGCAGACCGGTCGCGAACGGCGGGCCGTCGAAGAACACGAACGCGGGCACCGCCGATGCACCGCGGGCGGCGTCGGCTCCAGCGCGTAAGCTGCGTGCCTCGACACCGTTGGCCTCCCACAGGGCGAGCACGTCCTCTTCTTGCCGCGGCAGATCGAGCTGCGTCGGCGCGGCGCGCAATGTCGATGTCTCGCGCCGCGTGTCGGCGCTGTCGGGAAGGGGTGGCACGGGTCAAAGCTGTGGCAAGCGCGCGCGCCGTGGTCAAGTGCGCGCAGCACCCCGATCGTCGACTTTCGGCCGTCCCACGCAAATTGCCCCGGCCCACCTCGCGGGGTATTCTCCGAACCGCTCGCCCCACCGGAGTTCCATGACGCGCCTTCAGCTTGCCTCGTCTCTCTTTGTCCTCGGTTCCGCGCTCGTCGGCTGTGACGGCTGTGGTGACGACGCGCCGCCAGACGGTGGCACACAGGCGCCGTATCGCGACGGCTGGAAGACCGAGCACGAGGGCGATTTCATCGCGACCGAGCTCAACGCGGAGGACGAGGTCATCCCGCTGATCACCGACGTCCTCATCGGCAACTCGCTCGGCTCGCAGGACAACTTCGTCAACCGCGGCGACGTCATCGTCGAGTTCAACGGCGAGGCCGACAAGATCAAGATCGAGCTGCGCCGCTTCACCTTCGCCGGGAGCGAGGAAGAGGCCGACGGGATCTTCGACAGGCTCGAGCTGTGGGCCTACAGCGCGTCGACCGGCACGCCGAAGAAGCCCGCCGACATGGACGAGGCCGATCGCTGCGGCGGCGAGGACGAGGACGGCGACGCCTACCCGTGGCAAGACGGCTGTGCGATCTACGTCTACTACGACGGCCAGAGCCAGCTCGCGCGCGCGGGAGCGGACATCCGCGTCACGCTGCCGTCCAACTATCTCGAGGCGGTCACGATCTCGACGGCCGACAACGTGCAAGAGGACAGCTACCCGAACCGCGGCAACGTGTGCGTCGACGGTGTGCGCGGCACGGTCGACATCGAGCTGCAGAACGGCCTCGCGTTCGTGTCGGTGGTGAGCGACCCCGCGCATCCGGAGAACCCGTACCCGACGTGTCCCGAGGCGCTGATCGCAGACTGCGAGAACTTCGAGGATCCGATGACGATGATGCCGGCCCCGTGGGCGTCCGCTTGCGGTTGCATCAACCAGGGCTTCGACCCCGGCAAGGTCGAGGTCGTGTCGCTCGAGCCCTCGTCGGCGAACATCACGGTCGATGTGCCGAGCTCGCTGTGGACGAGCTTCCGCGCGGAAAATGCCGGCGAGAACATCCTCAATGAGAAGAACTGCCCGGCGACGATCGGTGAGATCGGCAGCGTCGTGTACGACGATGCCGGCGACGATCCGCTCAAGCCGTGGCTGCGCAGCGGCATCGCGAACAAGCCGTCCGAAGAGGCGCCCTCCGGTGGTTTCCGCGTCAACCTCAAGAGCAACGGCTGCGAGTCCGTCGCCGAGGTCGAAGAGCCGAAGGACTGGAACGCCGACATCGTCGATCCCGACGCGGACCTGCGCGGCAACATCGAGATCTGCTTGGGCTGTCTCGCCGATCAGGACTGCGAAGACTTGCTGCCCGGGAATTAGTCTTCAGGGGAAGCGGCCCGCTTGCCCCTAAGCGGGCCGGGGCTCGGGTAGCCCGGGCGGCAGGCGCTCGACCAACACCGCGCCGCGGATGTGCTTGAGACTCCCGTGGGTCTGCGGCACGTCGGTGAGCTCGCGGCCGCCGATCTGCACGATCGCGGCGCCGGTGGCCGTCGCGTTCGCGATCATCTCGCGCGCCTGCGTCTCGGTGCAGCGGACGACACAACACATCGGTCCGACGAGCGGCAGATCCGGCACGGGCCAGTCGACCACGAACGCAGCGGGCGCGACGAACAGCCCCTGCGCCCCGTGCTCGAGCGGACCGCCGGTGCACCACGCCTGCGCGCGCGGCTCGGCGACCCAAGCGGTCTGCGCTGCGACGAACGCATTCGCGGTCGCGACATCGACGGGACCGGCGAACGATTTCGGATCACTCGCGGGCCCGAGCTGCGCGCCGACCCACAGCCGCTTCATGTGCCGCGCGAGCAGATCGGTCGGACCGATCACGCATGCGATCCGCACCGCGCGAGGATCCATGCCGCTGCGGCGAAGACACGTGCGCGCGAGCGAGTACGCGGCGAGCTCGCGATCGGCCGTCGCATCGACCCACGCGATGCGCGGTACGGCCGGCAGCACACCGACCGTCGGCCACGCGTCGTCACCGTCGGTCGTGATCACGCCGGTCGGCAGCAACGACATCATGTCCGCGACGAGCGACGCCGTCGCCGAGCAGGCACCGGGCTCGGCCGCGAACCGAACCGGCCGCCCCGCGAGCAGGCACTCCCAAGCGACCTCGATCGCCTCGAGCGGCTGCGCGCGCAGCTCGATCACGCGTGCGCCGTCGGGCTTCGCGGTGACGCGCGCGGTCACCATCGCGACCAATCGCGCCTGCATCGCGCCGATGAGCTGCTCGCGATCCCACAGCGCGAGATGCAGCTCGCTCGCGAGCGCCGCCGATACTTCGTCGGCCCGACCTGCGAGTCGCGCGGCGAATGTCGGGAACCCGCGGCGTGCAGCCGCCGCGATCTCGGACCCGCCGACCATCACTCAGTTGATCATGAACACCGCGACGAGCGACACGCCGATGCCGATCGCGACGCCAGCGACCACAGCGTACAGCACCGTGCGATTGCCCGGCGAGGGCGCTTCACCGCCACCACCGCCGACGTTGGGCGGCTCGGTCTTGTCGGCGTCGTTGGTCGACGTCGAACGGATGAGCTCGACGTTCTGGTGCCGCGGCGGCACACGACCGCCGAGCCGGCGCGAGATGTCGCCGAGCTTCACGACCAGCTCGTCGAACGTCGGCCGCACGTCGGGCCGGCGGCTCATCATGCGCCGACACAGATCCGACAGCTCCTCGTCGAAGCCGGCGATCTCGAGCTTGAGCTGCGGACGCTCGGCCTTGAGGTGACGCCGCACGACGGCGGTGTAGTGATCGTCCTGCCCGCCCTTGCGGAACGGCGGATGACCGCTGCACATGTGGAACATCGAGCAGCCGAGCGCATAGACGTCGGCGCGCGCATCGACCTCGTCACCCATCGCCTGCTCGGGCGCGAGGTAGTCGGGCGTGCCGACGAACACGCCGGTCGCGGTGATCGACAGATCTTCTTGCAGTGCCTTGGCCAGGCCGAAGTCGGTGACCTTCACGATGCCGGCGTGCGTGACGACCAGGTTCGACGGCTTGACGTCGCGGTGCACGACGCCGGCGCGCTGGGCTTCGGCGAGACCGACGGCGGACTGGCGGATCACCTCGGCCGCATCACCGGGGTGCAAAGGCCCCGAGCGCTTGAGCATGCCGCCGAGATCCTCGCCGTCGAGGAACTCCATCGCGAGGAACGGCCGGCGCTCGTGCTCGCCAATCGCGTAGATCTGCACGATGTTCGGGTGGTTCATCGCGGCGAGCGCACGGCCCTCGCGCAAGAACCGAGTCTTGAACTCCGTCGACTCGCGATGCTTCGCGCCGAGGATCTTCAGCGCGACGCGGCGTCCGAGCTGTTCGTCGACGCCCTCGAACACCTCGCCCATCGCTCCCTTTCCGAGTAGCCGGAGCACCCGGAAGTGGCCGATGATCTCGGGGACTGGGGCGGACATCGCCAGGCGCGAAGCTATCACGGGCCCGGCCGCGGCTGCCAGTCTCAGTGCGGAGCGTCGAGCGGGTGCCGCCAGCGCAGGCCCCTGAACCTCGCGAAGTCACGATCGGTGGTGATCCACGCACAGCCTGATCCGATCGCGAGTGCCGCCTAGTACGCGTCGGGCACCAGGTTCCCGCGCGCACCGGCACCGAGGCACAAGGACGTGAAGATGTCCCAGTGCCGCTCCCCGGGCGCGACGAGCACGGCGTTGGGTCGCTCACCGCCTCGGCCTTCGCGGCGCGGAGCAGCGCGTCGTCGAGGCGAACGGTCGTGCGCATGCATCGCAGTGTACGGCGGTGACATATTTATGGCATCGGCCGCCATCCGCCGACCTACTGGGGCTGCAGCGTGTCGACGGCGCGACTGTGGACCCGCTTGACCGTGTCGAGATCGCCGGCGGGCATCGGCTCGCGTGCGATCGGGAGCGCACCGCTCGCAGGTGCTGCGCCGACCAGCGGGCCCGTGCGTGATGGCTTGCCCTTCTCGCGGGCAATCGCTCGCTGGGCCTCGCGATCGGCCTTCTCCCAGCGCTTTCGATCGTCGGTGAGGGTCTTGCGCAGGGCCGCGAGCTCTTCGGCTCGTGCACGGAGCACCGCTTCGTCGTTCGCGTCGGCGAGCTTTTTCGCCTGCGAGAGCGCGCCTTGCAGCAACGTATCGGCACCCTCGAAGTTGCCGACGCGGGCCATCGAGATCGCGTCGATCGAGGCGGTCGCGATCCGGGCGAGCGCGACCTCGCGGGTGATCTCGGGGTCGGTCGTCCTGTCCTCGTCACCGGCCGCAACCGCGGTGAATTCGCTCTTCTCGACCCGGCCCGCGTTCGCGGTGCGGTCGTCGTAGGCGACCGTCGTGTCGAGCAGCTCGACGCTCGCGCCTGCGGTGTGCGCCGAGACGGTCAGCTCGACGAACAGGTCCTGGTGCTGACCCTCGGCGAGATCGGTGAGCGCGACAGTGTGCGCGCGGCTCTGATCGGGCGCGCTCGCGTGGCCGACGATGCGCTCGATCGTGACGCCGGGGCCGGGCTGCATGCGCACGACGACGTTGCTCGCGACGGTTCGCTCGATCCGCATGACCTCGGTGGCGAACGCGGTCTCGATCGGTTCGCCAGGCGCGATGCGATGGAAGCGTCCGCCGGTGTCCTTCGCGATCTGGGCGAGCAGCGTCTCGTCGTACTCGAGCCCGAAGCCGAGCGTGCTGATCGAGATGCCGTAGCTCTTCGCGGCTGCCACGTATTGGGGGATCGGTGAGGGATCGTTCGGCACGCCATCGCCGAGGATCACCATGCGGCGCGCCGCTTCGGGGATGCCCGACGACGTCGTCTGCTGCACGGCGAGAGAGAGACCCGCAGCGAGATCGGTCGTGCCGCGGGCCGCCATCGTCGCGAGCGCCTTGCGGGTCGGCTCGAGCTTGCTGCGATCGACGACGAACGGCGACACGAGCACCCGCGCCTTGGTGTCGAACGTGACGACGGTGAGGCGATCGCCGTCGCGCAGGCCAGCGAGCAGCGCGAGCGCAGCGGTGCGGGCTTCGTCGATCGGTGCGCCGACCATCGATCCGGAGGTGTCGACGACGAGCGCGAGGTCGATCGGCGGTCGTTGCTTCATCGCGATCTTGCCGGCATCGACACGAATGCGCGCGGTGATGCGCGTGGTCTTCGTCGCGGTCGCGGTGTCGCGATCGAGGCGCGTCGCGAGATCGACGAGCTGCGGGGCTTTCGCGGGGGCGACCGCGGTCGTCGCGTCGCCCAATGCGACTGTGATGTTGTCGCCGGGAGCGACGAGTGCACCGCGGGTCTCGCAGGCGCCGAGGGATGACAGGAGCAGGAATAGGGGCGCGAGTCGTCGCATGTGATGGCCGGTGAACGCGCTGGCAGGGGCCCCGGCTTACAGCCAGGGACGGATTCTCGAGATCGCAGCCGCAGGCGCACGCGGACGGCGAGGCGCTCGTGCACGGCTCCCAGTCGGCTGCGGGCTCGGGCCCGCAGACGGGGCTCGCGAGCACCTCGATGCGACCGTCGAGATCGCGCAAGTACAGCGTCGCTTGTCCGGATCCGCTGTGGCGATCGCGATCGCCGATCTCGTCGGGCACATCGTCCTCGAAGCTCAGGGACCGATCGAGGCGAGCGAGATGCAAGGGCTCGTCCTCGTCGACGAGCTCGACCTGTATCTGCACCCCGTGTGGCAGGTCGGCTTGGTTTCGGCGCTGCGGAGTATCGGTATCTAGCAGCGAATCCCTATCGATCGGGAGCCGATGATCAGCGGCTGGAGGATCTCCGCGCCGAGTTGGCGCACCTCGACATCGATCCGAAGTTTGAACCGGTCGACAAGAGGCCCGCGGACTCATGATCCGCATCGCTCGCGGGAGTCCGAGCCCAGGGGTGCGATCAGAACTCTCTGCTGGCTTGCGGAAGGCGATCGCGGCGCTTGCAGAAGGCCGAACGATGACTTTCGCGGACTACGACGCCGTGCGGCGTGGTCTGTACGACGCGCAGCACAAGAAGTGTGCCTACTGCGAGCGCTATATCGGCGAAGAGGGAAACCCCATCGAGCACTTGCGCCCGAAGGCGTATGCGTTGCGAGGAAGCCCGTGGGCAAAGACGCCGCCGAACAGGGACGCGGAGCGATACTGGTGGTTGGCCTGGGCGCACGCCAACTTGTTTCTCGCGTGTTCGACCTGCAATTGTGCGAGCAACAAGGGCAACTGGTTCCCGCTCGAAGAAGGTACCGCTCCGCTCGCGCTCCCGGACGAAGCGACACTCGAGCGGTTGCTCGGCGACAACCTGTTCGATGCGTCGAGCGAGAAACCGTTGCTCATCGATCCTGGCGTCGATGATCCACTCGACCACATCGTGTGGGTGCCGCAGGATCCCAGAGAGCCGGTCGAGCGCATAGAGTGGCGCCCTGTCGACAAGACGCCGCGGGGCAGATACACGATCTGGATACTCGGACTGGATCGCGGTGTCGCCGACCACGTCGGCCGACACGTCCGCCTCTACGTGTATCCGCGAGTGAAAGGCGTCTCCAATGCCTTGCCTCCTCTCGCCAGGAGGCAGTGGGAAGAGCTCACTCGCGATCTACTCGGCGCGCACGCCCAGTTCACCGCGGCGACCCATGGCGCGATCGACTTCTTCGTACCCAAGCCGGAGCGCGAGCGTCTCGGCATCGTTCTCGAAAGGCCGATGTTGTTGGCGCAGTCGCCGTGATCACATCGCAGCGGGATTCTCGAACCGCGTGTGCTTGCCGACGAACGTCAGATTCACGGTCCCCGTCGGTCCGTTGCGCTGCTTGCCGATGATCACCTCGGACTGCCCTTCGACGGCCTTGCGCTTGTCCTCCTCGGTCATGTACCGCTCCTCGCGGTAGATGAACATGATGAGGTCCGCGTCCTGCTCGATCGCGCCGGACTCGCGAAGATCCGACAGCTGCGGTCGGTGATCCGCACGCGAGTCCACGCCGCGGTTGAGCTGCGACAGCGCGACGATCGGGATCTGTAGCTCCTTCGCGATCGCCTTCAGGCCCCGCGAGATCTCGCTGATCTCCTGCTCGCGGATGTCGTACTTGCCCTTGCCACCGCGACACAGCTGCAGGTAGTCGACGACGATCAGTCCGAGCGGTGGACGCTTGCCGTCGGGAGCCACCGGGAAGATCTGCCGGTCCTGCCGGAACCGGCGGGAACGCGCGCGGATCTCCAAGATCGTCGGCGCCGCGCTGTCGTCGATGAACAGCGGCGCGCGATAGATCCGATCCGCCGCACGCACCAGCTCCGCGAACTCGTGCTCGACCAACCGACCCGCACGCAGCTTGCTCGCGTCGACGCGCGCCTCGGAACAGAGAATACGTTCGATGAGCTGCGCCGCGCTCATCTCCAAGCTGAAGAACAGCACCGGATAGCGCACCGGCCGCTCTTCTTCCGGCAGATGCGTGTGCCGTGCCTGCGTGATGCAGGCGTTCTGCGCGAAGTTCAGCGCGAGCGCCGTCTTGCCCATCGAAGGGCGCGCCGCCAAGATGATGAGATCGCTCGGCTGCAACCCACCGGTCATCTCGTCGAGCTTCGTGAACGTCGTCGGGACCCCCGTGATCGGGTTCTTCAGCTTCGCGCGCTCGGTGATGTTCTCGAAGACGCCGTGGATCAGCTCCTTCGCGGATCGATAGCTACCGATGCGGCCCTTCTGATTGATCTCGAGCAGCTTGCGCTCGGCGTTGTCGATGAACTCGCCGACGTCCGCGACCTCCTCGCGACCCTCCTCGGCGATCTCCGTCGCCGCGACCACGAGGTTGCGAATCGACGCCGACTGCCGCACGAGTTCCGCATACGCGCCGACGTTGTGGCTGCTCGCGTAGCGATCCGCGAGCCGCCCGAGCCCATCGAGCCCACCGACCAGGTTCAGCTCGTCGGCTGCACGCAGCTGGCTCTCGAGCGTGACGATGTCGATCGGCTGCCCGCGATCGGACAGCTTGATCATCGCGCGGAAGACCGAGCGATGCGCGGGGACGTAGAAGTCCTCGTCGGTGATGACCGCGACGACGTCGTTCAGCGCTTCGTTGCGCAGCAGAACGCCGCCGAGGACCGCGGCCTCGGCCTCTTTGTTGTGAGGCAGAGGACGGGACATCGGCGGCGCTCGCTTTCTCGACGGTGGGTCTACGTCACTTCGTGCCGACGACGTTGACCTTGATGGTCGCCTCGATGTCGGCGGCGAACCGCACCACGACCTCGTACACGCCGACCGAGCGGATCGGCTCCGGCAGGTGCACCAGGCGCTTGTCGATCGTGACCTTCTGGGTCTCGAGGGCCTCGACGATGTCGCGCACGCCGACCGAGCCGAACAGCTTGTCCTCTTTGCCGACCTTGCGGGCGATCGACACCGACACGCCCTCGAGCTTCGCGGCGACGGTCTTGTACTCGGCGTGGATGCGCTCCTGCTCGCGAGCGATCGAACGGCGGTGATGCTCGTGCTCCGCGATGTTGCCGCGCGAAGCGACCAGCGCGAGGCCGCGGGGCAACAGATAGTTGCGACCGTAGCCCGGCTTGACCTTCACGACCTCGCCGGCCTTGCCGACCTTGTCGACATCCTTGGTGAGAATGACGTCCATGATTGATCTCCTTGCGTTGCTCGGGGCTGATCAGCCGGAGCTGAAGGGCAGCAAGGCGAGCATGCGCGCGCGCTTGATGGCCTTGGTGAGCTGACGCTGCTGACGGGCGGTCAGGCCCGAGATCCTCGCCGGCACGATCTTGCCGCGGTCGGTGAGGAAGTTCTTCAGCATCTGCGGATTCTTGTAGTCGATGACCAGATCCTTGGTCTCGCCGATGTTGAATCGCTTGCGCGCCCGGGGCTCCCGGTCGCCACGATCCTTGCGATCACCACGGTCTCGGTCACGGGGGTCTCGATCGTCGTCACGTTCGCGCATGGCTCACATGTCCCCTTCTTGATTGAACTCTTCTTCGCCCTCGAAGACGTCGCCGCGATCGCGGCGCGCGTGCTCCTCGGCCGAACGTGCAGCCTCGGCGGCCGCAGCGAGCCGCGCGAGCTCGTCGGGATCGGGACCCGGATCGGTCGCCGCCTCGAGCAGCTCGTCGGTGACCTCCGACGGACGCGCCTCGGGATCGATGTCCTCGTCGATGACCACCGTGTAGAAGCGAATGCACTTGTCGGACAGCCGCATGTGCCGCTCGAACTCGGCGACGATGTCGGAGCCGCCGATGTAGCGCCAGTACAAGTAGATGCCCTTGCGGCTGTGGGCGATCGGGAACGCGAGCACTCGCGTGCCCCAGCTATCGATCTTCATCAGCTTCGCACCGCGCTGTGCGAAGACCTCTTGCATGCGAGCGATGAGCTCGCCGATCTCGGGCCGCGTGATCTCGGGCCGGAGGATGATGACGGACTCGTACTCGCGCTGAGTACCGATGCGGGCGCGCTGGCTGAGCACGCGCCCTGTCGTGATGGGCTTGGCCATGAGGCTCCTTCTGGACTGGGGCCCCCGCGCGTCGGCGGGAGCAAGGAGAGAGGTTGTTCGGAGGCGGTGTTCTAGGAGGATCGGCCGCGCTTTGCAATCGGGGATGCGGTGCGGCGTACGCTGGTCTCGGAGCGGCCGCGACGGGGGGCAGGCGCGGGGCTCGCGGGGGCGGTCGGGTCAGCCAGCCCGAGCTCGGGCAGCGATGCGAGCCGCCCGATGCCGACAAAGCGCACCTGCAGCGCACCGCAGCGACGCACGTGCGCGCGACCCGTGTCGTGCGCGACGACGAGGTTCTCGCCGTCGGGATACTGCGCGCGAAAGGCCGCGAGCCCGGTCGGATCGAACAACGCCTCGGACCACTTCGCCTCGATGACGAGCGGACGCTCGGGCTCGCGCGCGACGACGAAGTCGACCTCGTGTCGCGCCTTGTCGCGCCAGTAGTAGATCTGGCGCGACTGCAGCAACGAACGCAGCTCGCCGAGCACGTAGTGCTCCCACAGCAGGCCGAGATCGTCGTCGCGCAGCGTGAGCCACCCGCGGTGGAAGCACACGAAGCCCGTGTCGAAGCCGTAGACCTTCGGCGCGCGCACGATCTCCTGGCTGCGTCCGCTGTGGAACGGACGCACGACCTCCACGACCAGCGACTGCTCCATCGCGCCCAGATACGTCTGCACCGTCGGACGCGAGATGGCACTCGGTGCGGCGAGCTGCGCGGCCTCGAAGATGCCGCCGCTCTGGCGAAAGGCCAGCTCGAGCAGCTTCTGGAATGCGCCGCGGCGCACGAGCCGGAACATCTCCTGCAGGTCCTTCGCCCAGTAGCTCTCGAACCACCCGGCGAAATCCGCCTCGGGGAATTTCGGCGCGAGGACCGATCTGCGCGGTGGTGACACAACTGTCCATCGACGCGACGGGCGTCGCAGCCGGGGGATCGAGGATCAGGTGATCGCGATGCTCGCGTCAAGCGGCGACGTCGCGGTAGCATTGGCGCATGGCCAAGCTCACTCGATTGTTGACCTGCGGCGCGCTCGGCGTCGCGTGCGGTGGTGATGGCGGCGGCACGGCGAGTAATGACGCGTCGATCACCTTCTCGGGCACCGATGCAACTGTCACCGATACAACTGTCACCGATGCGACCGGCAGCACGGGCAGCACATCGACGACCACGAGCGGGAGCCTGTCCACGACGACCAACGTAGACTCGTCCGGTACCGACACGCCGATCTTCGATGTCGGCGGCATGGAGACCGGCACCGAGACGGGCAACGTCGGCGACATCTGCAAGGTCGAGGACGGCGAGATCAGCGGCGATGCTCCGTGCGAGAAGGTCGCGCCACCCGACAGCTTCGACCCCGACGTGCAGTGGGCGTTCACGGGTCCGAACGGCCTCGTCTCGTGCATGACTTCGCCGCTCGTCGTGAACCTGACCGACGACAACGCGGACGGCGAGATCGATCTCTGCGACATCCCGGATGTCGTGACCGTGATCGGCAACCAGGGCGAGACCGGCCCGGGCACGATCGTCACCATCGCGGGCGACACCGGAGAGCTACAGCTCAGCTTCGGCGCCGGCGTGCAGCTCGGCATCACGCCCGCGCTCGGGGACATCGACGGCGACGGGCTGGTCGAGATCGTCAGTGCGATTTCCGGGGGGCAGATCGTCGCTTACGAGCACGACGGCACGCTCAAGTGGACGAGCGCAGCAGCGTGGGCCGCGAACCAGACGGGTGCGATCGCGCTTGCCGATCTCGACAACGACGGCGACGTCGAGATCATCGCCGGCAGCAACTGGTTCGATCACGAGGGTAACCTGATCTTCACCGCGCCGTTCGACGGCCTGTACAGCGCGTCGATGGCCGCGGATCTCGACGGCGACGGCGACCTCGAGGTCGTGCTCGGTCACGCGGCGTATCATCACGACGGCACAGAGTACTGGGTGCGCGCCGACATCCAGGCGCAGGTGTCGGCGATCACGCCGTATCCGCAGGTCGCGAACTTCGACGACGATCCCGAGCCCGAGGTGCTGATCACAAGCGAGAACGGGGCGTGGCTGCTCGAGAACGACGGCACCGTCGTGTGGTCGAACTTCGCGCCGACCGGCGAGACCGGCGACTGGAATCGGCCGGCGAACATCCACGACTTCGACGGCGACAACGAGGCCGAGTTCGCGCTCAGCTCATACGAGCACTACGCGGTGTACAAGGTCGATCAGTCGCCGGTGTTCGTCGCGAACGTGATCGACTACAGCGGCCAAGCCGGCGGCACGGCGTTCGACTTCCTCGGCTCCGGCGTCGCGCAGGCGATCTACGCTGACGAGACGACGAGCTGGGTGTTCGACATCGATGGCTCGGTGCTGATGTCGACGCCGCGATCGAGCGGCACGTGGACCGAGTACCCGACGGTCGCGGACATCGACAACGATGGCTCAGCGGAGATCCTCGTCGGCTCGGATGGCTTCGGGTCACCGACGCTGCAGGCGATCCGCGACGCGGAGGATCGATGGATTCCTGCGCGGCGGATCTGGAATCAGCACACGTATCACGTGACCAACGTGCTCGAGGACGGCAGGATCCCGCAGTACGAGCCGCCGAACTGGGAGACGCTGAACACGTTCCGCACCCAGGCGCAGATCGGTGCCGGCGGTGGGGTTTGCAAGCCGCCTGCGGGGTGATCCCCGCCGCCACGCATCGCAGCCGCACGCGCGCGCATGCCATCGGGCCGATACTCGGTGAGGTGCTACTCGGTGTCCCTGCGGCCGTGCCGGCATCACTCGCGCCGTCGCATCCTCAGCCCGCGCCTCTCGAGGCGATCCCGACGGTGGTCGAAGTAACGCAAGTGCATCGAGGACAAGGTGCCGCGCGCGGCTCGAGAGTCGATGGACACCGCGATGAACGGGCCCGCGACGCCACCGCATCGGCGACGGCCGCGATGGGCTGACGGTGGTGAAGCACCCGACGCCTGAGGCAAGCGAACGTGCGCCTCACTTCGCGCGCAGCGAGCCCGCGAGCTCGAACCGCACGTCGCTCTTCTTCACGCGAACGGTCCGCGCCGGCGTGCGCAGCTCGACCGCGCTCGCCTTCGCGATGGTCGACTCGGGCGGCAGGTTCGCGCGCACGGTGACCCACGGTCCCTCGGACCAGGCATCGATGTCGGCCGCGGCGACGTGCAGCTCGTTCGCACCGTCGAGCAGCACGACCGTGCTCGCGGCGAAGATCGCATCGCTCGGCTCGACGTAGCCGGGCTCCGTCCACCAGTGCGACTCGCCGGTCTCCGGGTTCATCGTGCCGATGAGCTGCGTGCTCTCGCTCATGCCGGGATCCACAGCATCCAGCGTGTCCCACTCGGTGAGCGACTTGATGCGCGCGAACGTGGCCGACCACTGCCAGTCGCTGACCCACGTCGGGCTGCAGTAGCTCATGTAGTCCTTGTGGTTGCTCGCGTTGCGGATCCCGAAATCCCGCACGCCGAAGCCCCACACGCCGATGCCACCGTCGTCGTGCGGGTAGCTCGGGTCGGGACCGGCCGATTGCCCGCCGGGGCACGCGATGTGCTGACGACCTTGCGTGTGGCCGATCTCGTGCACGAACGTCTCGATGCCGACCTCGTTGCCCGACAGGTAGCGCACGCCGATCGCAGCGCGCTGACCCGCTTCGCCCTGGGTTGCGCCCGGCGTGCCCGGTGCGACGCCGAGCAAGCAGCCGCCGCCGTCACCGATGCACGCGCCGCAGTTGTCGAAGAGACCATACATGTACACGTTCGGATCGAGCCCGAGCTGCGAGCGGTACTGGACGATGCGGTTGAGCAGGCTGAAGAAATCACCCGGGTCGGTGAGATCGAGGTCGGTCACCTGGATCGGATCGATCATCTCGATCTGTAGCGTCTCGAGCGCGTTCTGCTGGTATATCGCGTCGGAGTACGGCTGCAGCGCCGCCTCGTCGAGATCCGTCGACGCCTGGCAGCCACCGAAGCTGTACTCGATCGGCACGATCACGACCTTCATGATCTGCTCGCTGCCCTCGATGCCGATCTGGCCGGGGCCGTCGTCGATCGCCAGCGGTGCCGTGGTCGCCTCCGGGAGCGCATCGTAGTCGCCGCCCGCTTCGTAGAGCTCGATCTGGAAATCCGCACCGAGCTGGATGTCCTCGGCGACGACGCCGATGAGGATGTTCGACTGCAGCGACGTCGGCGACGAGTCGCCGGAGATCTCGCCCTTCTCGGCGTACATCGACTCGCGACCATCGAGCTGCGTCACGGTCATGCGCGCCTCGAGCTCGCGCGACACCCAGCCGTCTTCCTCGACGTCGACGTAGATGCGGAACGCGGTGTCGCGACCCTTCGGCAGCGGCGCGTTGCGGCCCGAGCCGTCGACCCACGCGCCGTCTCTGGCGATCGGCACCGCGACGCCGGAGTTCGCTTCGACGAGTGAGATGCGAACGTTGCGGGCGGGCACGTTCGCGGGCTCGCCCCCGGTCGTGTCGGCCTCGGTCGGATCGACGTCGGTATCGCTGTCGCTGTCGTCGCCCGACGGATCGTTGTCATCACCGTCGTCGTCGTCCTGCGTCGCAGAGCCGGTGCCGTCGCCGGCAGGGGGCGTCCCGGTATCGGAACCGCAGGCCGAAGTGAGGGCGAACAGGGCGAGGGCGCGGACGAGGCGGGACGACTCCATCGCTAAAGACTAGGAAACCTGCCATTCCAAAGCAACATGCTATAGCTGGACGGGGTTAGGCGCACCCAAACGCATGAGATCCTTCGAGTTCGAGCGCAACGGCCGAATCGCGCGCTCGCCGAGCGCGGCCGTGAGCGTTAGAAGTAGAAGACGATCCCGGTCTGTCCACCGGCCGCGATCGACGTCGCCGCACGCACCTGGGTGAGTCCGTCGAAGATGTTCGCGCCGACATCGAGCTGACCCTGGAACAGCAGGCTCACACGATCGCCGACGTAGAACTCGGTGCCGATCACCGCACCGATCGCGAGGTTCACGAGCCAGTTGTTGTCGCCGGTGGGATCGAGATACGCGAAGCGTACGATGCCGCCGGCATACGGCGAGATCCGTCGCCACACGCGGAACGGCTTCAGGATGCCGACGCTCGCGGCGATGCCCGCGTCGTTCTGCTTGCCGCCCTCGTCGGGATTGTGATGGAACACGCCGGCGCCGATCGAGAACGGGATGATGAAGTTCTCGGTCACGCGTCGAAAGCCCAACTCCGTCATGAGCAGTCGATTCACGCCGTGATCGCGGACGCCTGCGATCGACAGCGGCGCGAGGCCACCGAACGTGAACTGCATGCCCCAGTCGTCCGCTTCGGCGCGACGCACCGATCGACGTGGACCGTCGTCGTCGTCGTCGTCGTCGTCGTCACTGCGTTGCGAACCGCGGGGCGCCGCTTCGTCGTTGGTCGCCGGCGCCGCCGCGAACGGGTCGGATCTCGGCTCGGGTGTAGGCTCCGGTGTGGGCTCGGGCGTCGGCTCGGGTGTGGGCTCGGGTGTCGGCTCGGGTGTCG
>Ga0105048_10002854_pt1 | contig 28223 bp, 24 predicted proteins | sample MAT05_FD_78382 | JGI IMG/M metagenome (GOLD analysis project Ga0105048, IMG submission 78382) | Freshwater microbial communities from Lake Fryxell liftoff mats and glacier meltwater in Antarctica - MAT-05 | ecosystem: Environmental > Aquatic > Freshwater > Ice > Liftoff microbial mat | place...
CCTCGTCTACGCGTTCACGTTCCGCGGCGACGAGGGGCAGGAGTACGCCTTCGCCGGGGAAAAAGCCTTCATGGCACGCTCTCTCCTCGCGTCGTTGACCTTGCTCGTCGGCGCGATCCGCGATGCGGACGGCGCGCTCGCGGGGGAGGCGCTGCTCCGCTTCGACCTCCGCTCGGACCTCGTCCGCTTCGCGAAGAGCTTCCGGGCCACGCGGTGAGGCGCGAAGAGCGCTCTAAGGGGGTAGTCCGGACGACCCTGGACAAAGTGCCACGTCGCGTGACATGTTGTCCGGATGGTTGACGACTTGTCTGCGTCGAGCGCTGCCGGGCGGGATTTCGAGCAGCCGACCTCGCCCGATGCGCCGACGGTGCTCGTGGTTGACGACGAGCCGTCCAACCTGGCCTCGATCGAGAAGATCTTTCAGCGCGACGGGCTGCGCGTCTTGACAGCCGACGGGGCCAAGGCCGCGCTCGAGATCGTGCGCACGCATCGGGTGCAGGTGGTGCTGACTGACCTGATGATGCCGGGGGTCTCGGGGCTCGAGCTGCTCCGCGCGCTCAAGCAGCTCTCGCCCGATACCGAGGTGGTGATGATGACCGCCTACGGCACCGTCGAGACGGCCGTGCAGGCGATGCGCGAGGGCGCGTACGACTTCGTCGAGAAGCCGCTCAAGCGGATGACGATCATCAAGAGCGTGCGCAAGGCGGCGGAGCGGCACTCGCTCGTCGCCGAGAACCGCTCGCTCCGCAACGAGATTAAATTGCTGACCAAGCGGGAGATCGTGGGCTCGTCCCCGGCGCTCCGGCGCGTGCTCGACGTGGCCACGCAGGCCGCGCCGTCGAGCGCGACGGTGCTGGTGCTGGGCGAGAGCGGCACCGGGAAGGAGCTGGTCGCGCGCTTCATCCACGATCACAGCGCGCGATCGCGCGCGCCCTTCGTCGCCGTCAACTGCTCGGCGATCCCCGAGACGATCCTCGAGGCCGAGCTCTTCGGCCACGAGCGCGGCGCCTTCACCGGCGCGCTGACCAAGCGCGAGGGCCGCTTCGCCCGCGCGTCGGGGGGCACGCTCTTCCTCGACGAGATCGGCGAGCTGTCCCCGTCGGTGCAGGTGAAGCTGCTGCGCGTGCTGCAAGAGGGCGAGTACGAGCCCGTCGGCGGCGACACGGTGCGGGCCGACGTGCGGATCGTCGCGGCGACCAACAAAGATCTCCGCGCCGAGGTCACCGCGGGGCGCTTCCGGGAAGACTTGTTTTATCGACTCAACGTCATCGCCGTGACCGCGCCCCCGCTGCGCGCGCGGCGCGAGGACATCCCGCTCCTCGTCGATCACTTCCTCGGCGTGTACTGCGCGAAGAACGCGCGCGCCCGCCTCGAGGCGCCGCGCGAGGTGCTGAAGATCCTCATCGACTACTCGTGGCCGGGCAACGTGCGCGAGCTCGAGAACGTGATCGAGCGCGCCGTCGTTCTTTGTCGCGCCGAGAGGCTGAGTGAGGCGGATCTGCCCGACTACGTTCACCAGGTGGAGGGCGTCGAGCCGAGCACGCTGACATTCTCTGTCGGGACCCCTCTCGACGAGGTCGAGCGCCGGCTGATCCGCGAGACACTGCGCCACGCGCGCGGCGACAAGTCGGTCGCGGCGCAGCTCCTCGGGATCTCGACGCGGACCATTTATCGAAAGCTGGGGGAGCTCGAATGAGCCTGCTTCGACACTCAAAAGGCCATGCCGAGAAGCAGAGCGCTCAAGAAAGCTCTCGCGGTTCGGGGTATGGGGGGCCCCGACGAGCTTTGCTCGGCGGGGGGAAAGGGCGCGAGCCCTTTCCTGGGAACCGATTGTCACTTTGTCACGGGGGCCTGGGGCGGCTCCCCTTCGCCCTGTCACCTTGGCGAGGGAGCTCGAAACCTAGCGGGATTTCCCGGGCGATTTCCGGCGTTGACCCCTGGCACGGCACTCGCTTAGGAGGATGGTGGGCTCATGGGCTTTGACGCAGTCTTCAAGCGGTACTTCGCGGTCGTCGTTTGCCTCCTCGTCGGAGTGGCAGCGTACTTCCAGGCCTCCGGTATGGGGCAGCTGGTGGGCGCGACGGTCGCGCTCGATCCTTCCGCGACCCCGGTCGCGCCGGCCCTGCCGCGGGGTGGGTACGTCGCGCCGGCCGCGAACCCGGATCACGCCAGCAACGCCGAGCCGATCATCGGGCGCAACCCGTTCGACTCGGTGACGGGGCCGCTCAACGCCAAGCCGATCGACGCGCCCGCCGCGGAGGTGGCGAAGCCCGACGTGAACCGCGATCCTTACGAGGATCCGTACTGCGATGTCGCCAAGGCGATGATGATCGTCGCCTCGGACGATCCCGAGTGGTCCTTCGCCACGCTCGCCGGCTCGGACGGCAAGACGACGATGCGACGCAAGGGCGACGAGATCTCCGGCTACACCGTGTTCTTCATCGGCGACCTCCGCCCCGAAGAGCGCCGCGTCACCGACGAGCGCCGCGTCTGGGATCGCGTCTGGCTCCAGAACGGCAGCAGCCGCTGCCAGATCGAGGTCGGCGGCAAGGCCCCGGTCAAGGCCGTCGCGGCCGCGCCGTCGGCGGATCCGGGCGCGAAGAAGCCCGGCAAGGGCAAGGTCCCCGACGAGATCGCTTCGAAGATCCACAAGGTCAGCGACAACGAGTTCAACGTCGAGCGCGCCGTGATCGACAACATCCTGGAGAACCAGGCCGATCTGATGCGCTCCGCCCGGATCGTGCCCGAGAAAGAGGGCGACAAAGTCGTCGGTATCCGTCTCTTCGGCATCCGCGCGGACTCGCTCCTGGGGACGCTGGGGATCGAGAACGGCGACCGGCTCAGCAGCATCAACGGCTTCGAGATGAGCGACCCGCAGAAGGCGCTCGAGGCTTACTCCAAGCTCCGCACGGCCGATCACCTCACGGTGGCCGTCAACCGCCGCGGCAAGCCGATGAACATCGACTTCAACATCAAGTGAGGGGGACGTGGCGCTACCGAAGTTAGGTCTCAACGAAGGCAGCCTGCTCCGCCGGACGGTCCTCCACGTGGTGACGTTCGTCGTCGGATCTGTCGCTTTTGTCAGCCTGGTGAGCTTGCTCCTGGTGTCGGCTGTGCGTGGCCTCGTGCCCCACGCGCCGGGGAGCGACGCGGCCACGGCGGACGGCGAGGACAAGGACACTTCGAACAAGCCGGGCGCCTCCGGAGCGAAGCCGGGCATCGCCGGGGTGAAGCCGGGCATCAACAAGAGGAAGGCGCTCCCCCCCACCACGGCGGAGCGTCCCAAGGACGACTGACGCGCCGCCCGGCGCCTTCGAGGTTCGACCGGGCGCCGCGCGCTCGGAGACGAAAGAGCAGCGGCGCTGCTCCCGACCAAACGGTGACGACCAACCCCGGCGCCCGATCCGCGTAGCGCGGAAAACGGCCGATTCTGTCGAAGAAGATGACCATGAACACCTCTCCGCGATCGCGCCTCCGCCGTCTGATCTTCGCCCCGCTCGCGGCGGTCCTGGTGACCGTCCTCGCGCAACCGGCGGAAGCGCAGCCGACCACGCGCGGCGCGCCGGTGCTGCGCACGCCCGGCCGCAAGCCTGATGCGCCGGCCGCACCCGCGCCCGCGGCGCCCGCGGTACCCGCAGGCGCCGCGGGCGCGAAGCCGGCGACGCCGGCCGCCGGCGCCAAGGGCGCTGCCGGGGCCGCCGCGGGCGGCGCTGACGCGCCCGATCCGATGGCCGCGGTGAAAATGGGCCCGAAGGAGATCGACTTCAAGCCCAAGGCCGGCGCCTTCTCCGTCAACTTCAACCTCGACGATGCAGATCTGCCCGATCTTGTCAAGGCCATCAGCAACATCACCGGAAAGCGCTTCATTTACGGGGGCAAGCTCCGGCAGATCAAGGCCACCGTGTACTCGCCGGAGAAGATCAGCGCGGGCGAGGCGTACAGCGCCTTCCTCTCGATCCTCGACCAGAACGGCATGACGGTGATCCCGCACGGCCGCTTTCTCAAGATCATCGAGACGCCCGGCGTGGTGACGGAGACGACGCCGATCTACGGCGTCTCCTCGCCCGTGCCTGACGAAGATCGCTACGTCACCCGGCTTTATCGGCTCTCCCACATCGACGCGACCGAGGCGTCGACCGTGCTCTCCAAGTTCAAATCGAAGGAGGGCGACATCACCGTCTACTCGCCGAGCAACCTGCTGATCATCACCGAGACCGGGACGAACCTGCAGCGCATGCTCCGGATCGTCGACGAGATCGACGTCGGCGGCGCGGGGGAGCAGATCTACGTCGAGCCGGTCAACTACACGAGCGCGACGGAGATCGCGACCAAGCTCAACGAGCTGCTCGATCTGAAGAAGGGCGGCGCCTCCGCTGCCGGCGGCAAGGGCGGCGGCGCCGCCGGCAGCGGAGGCGGCGGCTCGCGCATCGTCGCCGACGAGCGCGGCAACTCGCTGATCATCGTCGCCACTGATCCGGACTACCGGCGGCTGCTCGAGCTGATCAACCGACTCGACGTGAAGCAGACGGGCGAGGGCGAGATCCACGTTTTGCCCCTGCAATATGCGGCCTGCAAGGATCTCTCGACGACGCTGAACGCCATCCTCGGCACGGGCAGCGCGGGCGGCGCGGGCGCGGGGCGAGCCGGCGCGGGCGCGGCGGGCGGGCGAGGCGCAGGCGGCGTCGCGGGCGCCGCGGGCTCGGGCTCCGACGAGGTCTTCGAGGGGAAGATCCGCGTCACTTGCGACGAGGCCACGAACTCGATCGTGACCACGTCGTCGCTCCGCGATTATGCGCAGCTCCGCAACGTCATCGATCAGCTCGACAAGCCGCGCCGTCAGGTCTTCATCGAGGCCGTGATCATGGACGTGAGCGTCGATCGCTCGACCGAGTTCGGCCTCGGCTACCACGCGGGGGCGCCCTTCGACATCAAGGGCACCAACGACAGCCTCTTCTACGCCGGTGAGAACGCCAAGCAGTCGCTCACCGGCTTCCCGGCCAAGCTCGAGGCGCTCGCGCTGGGCGTTCGTGGGCCATCTATCGACGTGGTGCCGGGCCTCTCCATCCCCGCCCTCGGCGTGGTGATGCACGCGCTCGCCGAGGACGGCGATTCGAACGTGCTGGCGACGCCGCACATCCTCGCGACCGACAACATCCCGGCCGAGATCTCGATCGGGCAGAACATCCCGCTCCAGACCAACGTGCAGGGCCTCGGCAGCCTCCTCGGCGGCGCGGGCGCGGCGGGCGGCGCCGCGAGCGCGCTCGGCGCGCTCGGCGGCCTCGGCGGCCTCGGCGGCCTCGGCGGCCAGGCGCAGCGGCAGGACGTCGGGACGAAGATCAAGGTCACGCCGCACGTCAACGACTCGGACCAGGTCCGGCTCGAGCTCAACGAAGAGATCTCGGAGGCCGGCGCCCCGCTCGGCAGCCTCGGCGCCATCCCGATCAACAAGCGCACGGCGAGCACCACGCTGATCGTTCGTGATCAGCAGACGGTGGTGATCGGCGGCCTCGTGCGCGACAGCGTGACCAACGCCGAGACCAAGGTCCCGATCCTCGGCGACATCCCCTTGCTAGGGCTGCTCTTCAAGCAAACGACGAAGAAGAAGCAGAAGACGAACCTCCTCCTCGTGCTCACTCCCTACGTGATCCGCAATCAGGACGATCTCCGCGCGATCTTCGAGCGCAAGATGCAGGAGCGGCAGGATTTCCTCGATCGTTACTTCGTCTTCAACGACTCGGCGACGTGGCAGCCCCCGCATGATTTCAGCCGCGCCAATGGCCTGGTGGAGGACATCCGCCAGACGATGCTCGAGCAGGCCGACAAGGCGCGGTTCGAGGCGGAGCGCGCGCCCAAGGCAGTGAAGAGGCACGCTCCGGGCGAGCCGATCGCGCTGCCGAGCCTCGGCGGCCGCGGCAGCGCCGGGGTGACGGGCGAGGAGACGGGCGCGCCCAACGTGGCGCCCGTCGCGGCGCCGCCCGGCGGTCGCGGCAGGATCAAGGTCGGCCCCGGGGCCACGCCGGCGCCGCGGGGCGTCGATCGGGTGGAGTAGAGCGATGAGCGCAGTTCCGCAGCAGTATCTCGGGGAAGTCCTGGTCCGCCGCGGCGTCGTCCCGGCGGATCGCCTGGCGGGCCTCTTCGACACGATGCGCGAGCGCGGGCAGTCGCTGCCGGATCTCGTCGTCGCCGCCAACATCTCCGACGAGACCAAGATCGCCCAGGCGCTCGCCGACGAGTGCGGCGTCGACTTCATCGCCAAGATCGACATCGACGCCATCTCGCTCGAGCTCGCGAGCAAGCTCCCGATCATGTACGCGAAGCAGCACAAGATCCTGCTCGCGGGGGAGCGGGAAGACGGCACGGTGCTCTGCTACGTCGCCGATCCCTTCGACACCGTCGCCATCGACGACGTGCGCGCCTTGCTCGGCAAGCACGTGGAGATCGTGGTGGCCACGAGCGAGGTCGTCACCAACGCCATCAACCGCGTCTGGGAGAAGAAGGAAGACGGCGGCGGCACCCTCCAGGGCGATCACGCGCAGGAGGAAGACAACCTCGTCGACATCATCGACTCCGACGATGACGCCCCGATCATCGCCTGGGTCAACGGCCTCTTCGCTCAGGCGGTGCGCGAGCGAGCGAGCGATATTCACATCGAGCCGGAAGAGCGCGACGTCGTCGTGCGCTACCGCATCGATGGTGAGCTCTACGTCTCCAAGCGCGCCTCCAAGCAGTTCATGGCGCCGATCGTCGCGCGCGTGAAGATCATGGCGTCGCTCAACATCGCCGAGAAGCGCCTCCCGCAAGACGGGCGCATCACGCTGAAGATCGCCGGCAAGAGCGTCGACATCCGCGTCTCCACCGTGCCCACGAGCCGCGGCTTCGAGCGGATCGTCATGCGTATCCTCCACAAGGCCTCGGTCCTCCTCGGCCTCGACGATCTCGGCTTCGCCCCGCGCGAGTTCGGGATCATGGATCAGCTGATCAACCGGCCCGACGGGATCATCCTCGTCACCGGGCCGACCGGCAGCGGCAAGACGACGAGCCTCTACGCGTGCATCAACCGGATCAACGACCCCAGCCGCAACATCCTCACGGCGGAGGATCCGGTCGAGTACGAGATCGGCGGCATCCACCAGGTCCACGTCCACGCGGCGATCGGCCTCACCTTCGCGAGCGCTCTCCGCGCCTTCCTCCGCCAGGATCCCGACGTGATCATGGTCGGCGAAATCCGCGACAAGGAGACGGCCGAGATCGCGATCCACGCGTCGCTCACCGGCCACTTGGTGCTCTCCACGATCCACACCAACGACTCCGCCGGCGCCGTGACCCGCCTCGTGGAGATGGAGATCGAGCCGTTCCTCGTGCGATCCAGCGTGATCGGGATCCTCGCGCAGCGCCTCGTTCGCATGCTCTGCCCGACGTGCAAGGTCCCGTACGAGCCGACTGACTACGAGCTCAAGCAGCTCGGCCTCGACCCCGAGCGCCTCGCCTGGAAGGCCCAGCGTCGCATCTCCTCGCGCTACCAGGTGCAGGGGCAGAAGTACGAGTTCATCGGCCAGGGGATGGGCGCGCACCCGATCTTCTTCAAGCCCGGCGGCTGCGAGGCCTGCATGCAGAAGGGCTTCGTCGGCCGGCGCGGGATCTACGAGCTGATGGTGATCGACGACGCCGTCGGCCCGTTGATCCTGAAGAGCTCCGACGCTCAGTCGATCAAGAGCGCGGCCATCCTGCAGGGGATGGATACGCTCCGCGACGACGGCGCGCGCAAGGTGATCCGTGGGCTCACCACGGTGGAAGAGGTCCTGGCCGCGACCCAGGAAGACGTCATCGTCGATGAGTGAGGTGACGCGTGGCCGTCTATGAATATCGAGGCATCCTCGTCGCCACCGGCAAGCCGGTGAAGGGCGTGCGCGACGCGGAGAACCAGAAGGTTCTTCGCGGCGTGCTCCGCAAGGACGGGATCCTTCTCACCGTCGCCACCGAGGGTAAGGCCGCCGAGGCCAAGGGCAAGAACGATCTCAAGATCTTCGCCTTCCTGGGGCGGCCCTCCACGAGCGACATCGCCGTGCTCACGCGGCAGCTCGCCACGCTGATCGGCGCCGGCATCCCCCTCTTCGAATCGCTCAACGCGCTGATCGAGCAGGTCGAGAAGGAGCAGGTCAAGCGCGCGCTCACCGAGGTGCGCGAGCAGGTCCGCGAAGGCATCAGCTTCGCCAAGGCGCTCGAGGCGCACCCGACGATCTTCCCGCCGCTCTACATCAACATGGTCCGCGCCGGCGAGGCGTCGGGCACGCTCCAGCAGGTGCTCGAGCGGCTCACCAAGTTCATGGAGTCGCAGGCCAAGCTCAAGGGCAAGGTCACCTCGGCGCTCGCTTACCCGATCCTCATGGCCATCATCGGGATGACGCTGATCTCGGTGCTGATGATCGCCGTCGTGCCCAACGTGACGACGATCTTCGCGTCGATGGATCAGGCGCTGCCCTGGTACACCGCGCTGCTGATCACGGTGTCGGATTTCGCCGCCGGCTACTGGTGGCTGATGATCCTGATCATCGTCACGTTCGTGTACTTCTTCCGCCGCTGGAAGAACACGCCGCAGGGCAAGATGAAGTGGGACAGCTTCGTCCTCAAGGTGCCTGTCTTCGGCAAGCTGATCTTGATGCTCTCCATCGCCCGCTTCGCGCGCACGCTGGCGACGCTGCTCTCCTCGGGCGTGGCGCTGCTGACGGCGATGGACATCGTCCGCAACGTGCTCGGCAACGCCGTGCTCGAGAAGGTCATCGTCGACGCGATCAGCTCGATCCGCGAGGGCCAGAGCATCGCCGAGCCGCTGAAGCGCAGCGGGCGCTTCCCCCCGATCGTGACGCACATGATCGCCGTCGGCGAGAGGAGCGGGCAGCTCGAGGCCATGCTGGAGAGCGTCTCCGATGCGTACGACACCGAGGTCGAGACGCGCGTGCAGATCCTCACCAGCCTGCTCGAGCCGATGATGATCGTGATCATGGGCGGCGCGGTCGGCTTCATCGCCGTCGCGATCCTGATGCCGCTGATCCAGATGTCGAGCTTCGCGGGTTAGCGATGCGACGAAGGCCGCGAGAGCAGACGATCTTCTTCCCGTGGGAGCGCGGCGGCGGCTTCTTCCGGAGGCGCGGCTCGCGCGTGGGGCCCTTCGCGGCCGCGGCGGGAATGATCGCGCTCCTCCTCGTGCTGGGGGCTCGGGAGCGCCGCCTGGTCGGCATCCGATCGACGCGGGCGACGATCGGCCTCGTGGCCTCCGCGGTAGAGGCGTACCGCGCCGACCACGATCGCCAGTGCCCGCCGACGCTGGAGGCGCTCAAGGTGCGGAGCTACCTCGCTGTCGACCCGACGGACGCGTGGGGCAGGCCGCTCCGCCTCGTCTGCCCGGGGAGGCGAGATCCGCAAGGGTACGAGTTGATGAGCGATGGCCCCGACCGAGAGATGGGCGGGCTGGACCGGGTGGAGTGAACGCGATGGAGACCAACGTGAAGAAGACTGTTCTGGCGATGAGCCGCGCCGCCGAGCGTGGCGTGACCCTCGTCGAAGTGCTGATCGTCGTTTCGATCATGGCCGTGATCAGCGGCGGCGCCGTCGTGCTCGCCTTCCCGCTGTACAACGAGGCCAAGATCAAGACGGCCGTCATCAGCGCCAAGGAGATCAAGAAGGCGGCCCAGCTCTACCAGGAGATGGACTCCACCAACGACGCCTGCCCCACGATCCAGGATCTCGTCACCGCCAAGCGCGTCGACTCCAAGACGGCGGACGATCCGTGGAACAAGCCCTTCCGTATCAGCTGCGCCGAGGGCGACATCCGCGTGCTCTCGTCCGGCAAGGATCGCAAAGAGGGCACGCCCGACGACATCCGTGACGACTTCACGCCCTCCGACGTGAAGCGCGTCAAAGAGCTGTAGGCGCGAGCCGCTTCGAGAGGATCAGCGTGCTGTACGACGAGGAAAAGCTGCGGAGGATGCGCCGATCGCGAGGGGTCACCCTCGTCGAGGTGCTGATCTCCATCGCCCTCGTCGCGATCGTCACCGGCATGGCGATGATGGGCGGCAGCGTCGCCGACGGCGCGCGCCTCAAGCACTCCGCGGTGATGATGGCGGGCGCGGTGCGCATCGCCTACGGGCACGCCAACGCGACCTCCAAGGTCGTGCGCCTGGTCTTCGACCTGGACGAGCGGACGGTGAGCATCGAGGAGGCCTCGTCCGATCTCAAGCTCGCGCGCAACGACGTGACCGGCGGCGCCGCGGCCGCGACCGAGGCCGAGAAGAAGGCGACCGAGGAGGCCGACGCGATCCTCAAGGGCCCACGCTCGGCGCGCCCCTCGTTCACGAAGGTCAAGGCGATGGGCTGGGATCCGGACAAGGACAAGTCCGGGCGGGAGCTCGAGAAGAACATTCGCATCCTCCAGGTCGAGACCGGCCACCAGGATGAGCCGCAGAAGACCGGCCGCGCGTACCTCTACTTCTGGCCCGGCGGGCAGACGGAGCGCGCCGCGATCCAGATCGCGATCAAGGACACGGAGATCGACGCTGACTCGATGACGGTGTTGATCGCGCCGCTCACCGGCAAGTCCGAGCTCCGCAAGGGCCGGCTCCTGATGCCGCGCCCGCGCGACGACGCCGACTCGTCCGAGCGGCAGGACACGGGGTTTTGAGGTGAAGCGCCGCGCCTTCCAGCTCCGCGGGTTCACCTTGCTCGAGGTCATGGTGGCGGTCGCCATCCTCGGCCTCGGCCTCACGGCGATCCTCTCCGCGCAGGCCGGCGCGTTCGCGAGCGCGAACCATGGTCGCAACATCAGCGTCTCGGTCGGGCTCCTCCGCTGCAAGATGACGGAGCTCGAGGAGCATCATCTCAAGGAAGGTTTTCAGGAGACCGACGAGACCGGCAGCGGCCCGTGTTGCGAAGGCGACGACACCTACAACATGAAGTGCGCGTGGATCACGGAGAAGCCGCAGCTCCCCGAGGCCAAGTTCGGTGAGCTCAACCTCGACTCCGTGCTCGGCGGCAGCTCTGGCACCGCGGGCGGCCCCGGCCTCGGCGGCGCCATCGGTCTCCTCACGGGCGGCTCACCTGGCTCGGCCCCGGCGATCGATCCTGGCAGCGGGGTAGGGGACATCTCGAAGACGCTCGCCTCGGCCAACGCTGGCGATCCCAACGCCCTCGCCGGCGCGGCGGCGGGCGGCGTCGGCGGCATCGCCAGCATGGTGATGGGCCTTGTTTACCCGAGCCTCAAGCTGATCTTCGAAGCGAGCACGCGCCGGGTCACGGTGACGCTCACGTGGCGTGAAGGGCCGAAGAGCTTCTCGACCACCCTCGTGCAGTGGCTGGCGAGCCCGCAGCGCGCGGGCGTCGTGGCCGATGACGCTGACGGCGGTGCCGCCGCTACTGCTCCTACGACTCCGAGGACCAGGCCATGAGCGCGCGCCTTCTTCGCCGACGCGCGCGATCTCGCGGTCTCACGCTGCTCGAGGTCCTGGTCTCGATCGGGATCCTCGCGCTGATCGCCACGCTGATCTACGGCGCGTTCGACGGCATGGCGCGCTCCCGCGCTGGCCTGACGCGGCTCGACGATCGCTACCAGCAAGGGCGCAGCTCCCTCGCGCGTATGAGCCGTGAGCTCCAGTCGGCCTTCCTCACGATGCACCAACCGGCCGTGCAATCGCAGCAGGTCCGCCTCACGGCCTTCGTCGGGAAGAACCAGGGCAAGAACGATCGGGTCGACTTCACCTCGTTCTCGCACCGTCGCCTCGGGCGCGATCTCCACGAGTCGGATCAGAACGAGCTCAGCTACTTCATCGCCGTCGATCCGGACCACCGGGACAAGTACGACCTCGTCCGGCGCGAGCAGAAGGAGATCGATCTCACGCCCGGTAAGGGCGGCGTGATCAACGTGATCTGCGAGGACGTCTCGGAGCTCGAGCTGTCGTATCTCGATCCCCTCACCGGCGAGTGGACCGAGACGTGGGACTCGACCCAGGCGGCGGGGCAGTTTCAGCGCCTCCCGCTCCAGATCAAGATCCGCCTCGTCCTCCGCGGCGGGATCGGGGATTTGCCGATCAAGCTCGAGACGCGCGTGCCCATCGCCATGCAGTCGGCCATCACCTTCGGCGTCGCCACGCCGGTGCAGAACCGGAGGAACCCGTGAGCGCCGTGCAGCGAGCGATCGCCAAGAGGCGTCGTCCGAAGCGCGCCGACAAGCGCGGCGTGGCGCTGGTGATGACGCTGGGCGCGATCACCGTGCTCACCGTGTTCCTCACCGAGCTCCAGGATCAAACCGCGTCCGAGCTCTCCGCGGCGCTGTCCGAGCGCGACGCGCTCCGCGCCGAGTACTACGCGAGGAGCGCGGTCAACCTCTCGCGCCTGCTCATCGCCATCGAGCCGGAGATCCGCAAATCGATCCCGTTTCTCGGCGGGAAGATCCCCCAGATCCCGGTCTGGGAGTTCACCGATCTGGTGCTCGGCTCGTTCAACGACAAGGTCGGCGCCGAGTCGTTCAACACCATGATCAACGCCGACTCGGCGACGGGGAAAAACCTCGGGCTCACCGGCGGCGGCCACTACGAGCTCAAGATCGTCGACGAGGACTCCAAGATCAGCGTCAACGTCGCCGCCAAGGGGCTGATCCGCACCTCGAATCGCCTGGGCGGGCAGCTCCTCGGGCTCTTCGCGCCTCAGTCCTATAACCCGATGTTCGAGGGGCGCGACGCCGACAACCAGTTCTCGGATCGGCAGACGATCTGCGGCGCGCTGGTCGACTGGGCCGACGACGACGAGGACCTCTACGCGTGCGACCCGCGCGGGACCTCGACCTCGGGATCGAAGGGCTCGGAGGACAACTTCTACCAGACGATCGGCCTCGGCTACCGGCGCAAGAACGCGGCGTATGACTCGCTCGAGGAGCTTCGCCTCGTGCGCGGCGTCAGCGACGACTTCTGGAGCACGTTCGTCGATCCGGATCCGAGCGATCCGCACAAGCGCATCCTCACGGTGTGGGGGCAGGACAAGATCAACCTCAACACCGCCAACCCGCAGACGCTGCTGGCGGTTGTCTGCGCCAACGCGCCCGAGTCGGAGCTCTGCAACGATCCGATCCAGCTCGCGGGCTTCCTCCAGGGCGTCTCGCTAGTCCGCAGCTTCACGCAGGGCGCGCCGATCTTTCAGTCGGCGAATGACTTCATCGCGCTGATTGGAGGGACGGGGCCGATGGGGCCGCTCCTCGCCACGCTCGGCGTCAAGCCGGTGAAGTTCAAGTCGCCGTCCGAGGTGAAAGCCCAGGTCGGCGTCGCGAGCAAGATGTTCAGCATCTACGCCGAAGGCGTCGTCCCCGGCTTCAAGCGGACGACGCGCGTGCGCATCCACGCGGTGGTGGATTTCCGCTCGGCGGCGGAGATCGGCGACGCGTTCGGCCTCACATCGGGCAGCAGCGCCGCCAACGGCAACCAGCCGGCGGCGCAGGCATCACCGGAGCAGATCGCTGCGGTGATGGCGGCGAACCCGGCGGGATCGATCGTGTACTGGCGAGTCGAGTAGAGAAGGACCAACGACGATGGCTAGGCTCCTGGGGATCGACGCGACAAAGACGACAGTGCGGGCGGCGCTCTTGCACACCTCCTATCGGAGCGTGACGATCGAGGCGCTCGGGGAGGCCGACGTGGCCTCCTGTGGCTCGGAGGTGGAGGCGATCCGCGCCGCGGTGGGCTCGCTGCGCGCGGACGCGACGGCGATCGGCATCTCGGGCGAGCGCTCGTTCTATCGACGGCTCGACCTGCCCGCCGCAGCGCAGAAAGATCTCGGCAACATCCTCGCGTTCGAGCTGGAGTCGACGGTCCCGTTCGAAATGGACGAGGCTGTCTTCGACTTCCGCACGATGAAGCGCGGCCCGAACGACCCGCCCGACACCGTCCCGGTGTTCGCCGTCCTCGCCCGCACCGACGACGTGCGCGCGCGGATCACGCCGGTGCGTGAGGCGCTCGGCGTCGAGCCCGAGCGCGTCGCCAGCGGACCGCTCCCGCTCGCGAACCTGACGCAGGTGATGCCGGAGCTGGAGCGCCCGAAGACCCCCGGGCCGATCGCCATCCTCGATCTGGGCGAGTCCTGCTCCGAGGTGCTGATCCTCCTCGCGGGCGAGCCGGTGTTCGTGCGCACGCTCTCGCGCGGCACCGTGGGCCTGCCCGAGTCCGCGCCGGCCCTCGCGCGCGAGCTGCGGCAGACGTTCTCCGCGTGGCGCTCGGTCGGCGGCGATCCGCTCACCGGCGTGTACCTCACCGGCGTCGGCGCCGCCGCGGCGGGGGCCGAGCTGTTCCTCTCGACCGAGCTCGGCGTCTCCATCCTCCCGCTGCCGACGATGCGCGTGGAAGGCCTCACGCCCGAGACCAGCGAGCGCCTCCCGCGCTTCGCCAAGGCGGTGAGCCTCGCGCTCGGCCTGACCGGCCGCACCCGCGGGATGAACCTGCGCAAGGGCTCGCTCGAAGCCGAGCGCAGCTACCCGTTCCTCCGCGAGAAGGTCCCGCTCCTCGCCGGCCTCGGCGCGGTCATCCTCGTCAGCTTCGGCTTCTCGGTGATCGCCGAGCTGCGCACGCTCGACACCGAGCACGAAATGCTCACCGCGCGCCTCACCGCCGCCTCGCGCGACGTGCTCGGCGAGGAGACGACGGACCCCGACAAAGCCAGGGATCTCCTCGAGCAAGGCCCGGGCAAGAACGATGAAGATCCGATGCCACACGTCGACGCGTTCGACGCCATGGTCGGGCTCTCCAAGTCGGTGCCGCCGGACATCCTCCACGATGTCGTCGAGCTCGACGTCGCCCGCGGCCACGTGACGATCCAGGGCACCGTGCCCACCGTGGGCGACGCCGAGAACATCTCCAAGGCGATGAAGGACACGAACAAGTGCTTCAAGGACGTGAAGATCGCTCGCACGTCGCAGTTCACCGAAGGGAAGCAGAAGTACGTGCTGGAGCTCGACCTCAAGTGCGAAGAGAAGAAGAAGCCGGCCGCTGACGCCGCCGCCGCCGGCTCCGGCTCCGCGCAGCCCGCGGCCTCGGCCAAGCCCGAGAAGCAGGAGGGTGGGCGATGACGCTGCGTGAACGCTTCGAAAAGCTCGAGCCGCGCGAGCGGCGCCTGTTGACGATCCTCGGCGGCATCCTCGGCGCCGTGCTCCTCCTCGCGCTGCCGATCTACGTGATCAAATCGGTCTCTGACAAGCGCGCGGAGAACGAGCAGCTCCGCACGTTGATCGACTCGATCTACGAGGCTCGCGCCTCGATCGGGGAGCGCAAGGCCAAGCACGACGCGCTGCTCGCCCGCTACGGCAAGCCCGCGCCCGCGCTGGCCGGCTTCATCGAGGAGGCCTCGCGCGCCAACAGCATCGGCGCGGCCGAGTCGCAGGACCGGCCCGAGGCGCCGCACGGCAAGCGCTACACCGAGCGGATGACGGTCGTGAAGATGCACAAGGTCGGCATGCTCGCGCTCGCCAAGATGCTCGAGAAGATCGAGCAGAGCGGCTTCGCCGTCGTGATCAGCAAGCTCAACATCAAGCCCCGCTCCGGCGAGGCCGACTCGTACGAGGTCGAGCTCGGCGTCTCGGCGTTCGACCGCAAGCCGGACGCGCCCACGCCCTCGCCCGGCGCCACCCCCTCAGCGTCTGCAGCGCCGGAGAAGGATCTATGAAGGAACGCCTCCGCCGCATCGCCAAGTGGGCCGTCTACCCGGCGTTCTACTTCGCGTGCCTCGCGCTCTTCGGGTACCTCACGTTCCCGTTCAGCCTCCTCAAGGATCGGGTGATCGCCGAGTTTGCCCGCAAGGGAAAGCCGGGCCAGCGCCTCGAGATCGAGAAGCTCTCGTCGTACTGGTTTTCGGGCGTCGAGCTCACCAACGTCAAGCTCATCCTCCCGCCGGACGAGCCCGCGCCGTCGAGCTTCGGCTACTCGGGCGGCGGTGATTTCGGCGGCGCCGTCCCGGCGGCCGCGGCGCCGAAGGAGATGGTGATCGCCATCGACGAAGCCCACGCCCGCGTGCGCCTCCTCCCGCTCCTGATCGGCCGGGTTCGCTTGGACTTCTGGGCCAGCGCGATGGGCGGCGAGATCAGCGGCGTGGCGCCGATCGGCGGATCGGGCGGCGACCTCGAGGTCGAGCTCAGCAAGATCGAGCTCGGCAAGATCGAGCCCCTCGCGCAGACGCTCGGCCTCCCGCTCAAGGGCACCGCGACGGGCAAGCTCGCGCTCTCGTCCGTCGACGGCAAGCTCAGCAAGGCCGAAGGCGCGCTCGATCTCAGCATCGCCGACATCCTCGTGGGCGACGGGAAGACGAAAATCCAGGGCATCCTCGAGCTGCCCGCCATGCGCGTCGGGACGCTCACGCTCACCGCCGAGGCCAAGGACGGCGTGCTCAAGGTGACGAAGCTCGCCGCGCAGGGCGCGGACGTGGAGCTCATCGGCGACGGGCGCATCACGACCAAGGAGCCGTGGAACGACTCGCAGTCCGATCTCTATTTGCGCTTCAAGTTCACCGACGCGTACCGCACCAAGAACGAGACGACGAAGTCGCTCCTCGGTGATCCGACCTCGCCGCTGCCGGGGCTGATCGAGATGCAGGTGCCGAAGATGAAGAAGGCGAAGCGCGTCGACGGCTTCTACGGGTGGCACATGCACGGCGCGCTCAAGAACCCGAAGTTCGATCCGTCATCGGTCGACGTCGCCCCGCCGGCCGCGGCCGCGGGCTCGGGCGCGAAGGGTGGGAAGTTCAAGAAGTCCTCGAACATCAACCTCCCGTTCGGCGCCTCGACCGCCGTCAAGGACGACTCCCCGGTGCCACCACCGGTGGTCCTGTCCTCGCCGCGGGCCCCGCGCGCGCAGGAAGAGCCGGCCCGCGTCGCCCCCGAGCAGCCTGCGCCCATTGCCATCCCCGAGCCTCCTCCCCCGGCGCCTACGCCCGTCCCGGAGCAGCCGCCGACGCCCGAGCAGCAGCCGGCGCCCCCCGAGCAGCCGCCCGCCGAAGCGTCCCCGCGCTGAGCCGCCGGCCGAGCCCGTCCTGGGCTGGCCTACAACGTCAACAATCCGCCACGAACAGCGCCGCGAGCGAACGTCGCGCCTCGGCCTCTCAATCGATGGGGAGCGCGCTCGGGGCGGTCTTCAGGCCGTCGTCCATCGAGTGCGTCTTCGGATCGTACTTCGACGCGCACTTCGCCATCACCAGCGAAGCTTCGAAGCCGCCCTCTTTGGAGAGGGCGCCCTCGACCGTCACCTGCACGCCGCCCTGGGGTACGTCGCGGAACGTGTCGGGGATCACGCACTGCGCGTAGCGCACGGGGAGGATCAGCTTCGTGTCTTTCCCGCGGACGTTGAAGCGGTATTCGCAGGGCGAATCGCGCTTCTCCAGCGTCCCTGGGACGAGCTCGCCTTCGACCCGCACCTTGCGGCCGACGAGCTCGCCCTGACCGTTCGCGGCGACCAGCGTGTCGATCGGCGTCGCGTACACGGCCGCCTCTTTGAAGCCGACCATGAACAGGGTGACGACCGACCCCACCATCACCAGGAGCACGCCGAGGAGCCCGAGGTTACGCGAGGAGTTGTCGACCGGCTCTCGGCGCGGTAGCGACGGTTTTTCGAGGGCGGGAGCCTCGTCGTCACCCGGGAGAATGGCCTGCGCGAGCTCCTGATCCAGCTTCCTGCTCATACGATCACGAGGCTAGCCCTTGCGACCGGGCGGGTCGAGAACCGAAGCCTGGTCGGCGCTCTTAAGGCGTCCCGCCCTGCGGCGTTTCGCCGCCCGGCTGCGGCGGATTGCCGCCGCGCGTGCCTCCCGGCGGCGCGCCTTTCTGCGGCGTGCTGCCCTTCGGCGCGGTGCCCGGCGACGCCCCGCTGCTCCTCGATCGAACGAACTCGCCCGCCTGACGCCGGATCTGCGGCACTCGCGCCGCTTCGCTCGTCGTCACGAGCAGGCGGATCGAGTCCGGCGTCTCGGCGATCGCGACCACCCCGTTCCGAGCGAGCGCGAACAGATCGCACTGCAACGCCACCGGGGCCGGCGCGCCTTGCTCGATCCCGTGCTCGACCTTGTGCATGTCCTGCCGCAGCTTCGACAGATCCACCCCGCGCCGCGGCCGGGCGACGATCGCCACGCCGCCCTCGATGCTCTCGATGTGCAGCGTCGCGTCGTTCGTGAGCACCGTGCACGTCTCCCGCTCGTTGACGCCCGCAGGTGGCTCGTTCGTGCCGCCCATCGTCCCCCGACTACCGGGCTGCGTCCCCTGACTGTCCTGCTGGCTCATCCCCGGGCCCGTGCCCTGCGGGCCCGCGTTCGCTCCCTGTTGCCCCAGGCTCGGCGGCCCGCCCGGCGGAGCCTCCTGGATCGCGGTCGGCGGAGTCATGCTCTGCGGGGCGCGATCCGGATCGAACCCAGGCTGCATCGTGTTGCTCCCGCCGGTCGATACCGGCGTCTGCGACTCGACCGAGCTCGGGCTGCGCGGCGACGACGGCGGCGGCGATGACGGCTGCGGCGGCGACGACGAGCACGCGCTCACGGCCGCGAGCGCCAGCGCTCCGCCGAGCGCGAGATGGATAGAATGCCTTGAACCCTTCATGTGGAACCCCTCCTCGGGAGTGTCGTTGCGGCCCCCGCGTTTGCAGCGCCCGTGCCCGTCGCGAGGTGAGCTCGCGGGCGCCCTTTGCGCGCGGGACGGACGCTTGATCGAACGCGTTGACGTCGCCGGCTCGCCTCGACAACAGTGCGCCGGTGCCTGCCCGATCGCTGCCTGCTGCGCCTCTCCTCGCGCTGATCGGGCTCGCCGCGAGCTGCGCTGGGCGCCCTGACACCGCGTCGGGGGACGCCGCGCGAAGCCCCGCTCCGCTGGCCGCGGCGGTCGCGCGCGCGCCTCTCGACGCGGCCGCCCGAGGCTTCGGCCGCGTCCCGATCGACGCCGCGCCCGAGGCCGCGCTCCCGATCGAGATCTTGGCGATCCCCGGGGGCGAAGCGGTCCTCTTCGTCTCCCAGTTCGCGGGCGAGCGCCCCGCGTGGGCGCGGCGCCTCGACGGCAAGACCGGCGCCCTCGGCCCCCCGTTGGCGCTCCCGGATCAGCACGTGCTCGGCGCCTTCGATCACCAGGATGGTCGCACCACGCTCGCCACGTCGAACGGCGCCGACCTCTGCCTCGCGACCTACGCCGCGCGCGCCTCCGAGCCCGAGGCGCGCACCTGCGCTGCGGTCTCGCCTCTCGCCATCGTCCCCGTCGCCGAGCGCCTCGCCCTGATCGAGGTCGCCGCGATGGAGATCCCCGCCGCGCGATCCGGCGCGAAGCCGCGCCCTCCCGCGCGGCCCGCGAAGGAAAAAGAGCGCCCCTCCACCGCGAAGCCCAAGCGCGGCGCCTCGATCAAAAAAGCCTCGAAAAAGCCTGCCGCGGCGTCCTCGCGCCGCCCTCCGCCGCGCGACCCGCTCGAGGTCCGCCTCCGCTGGGCCACCGCCTCGGCGATTGATCCTAACGCTCAGCTCACTGGCCTCCATTTCGCGCCGCCCCTCGACGGCATGGGCCTCGTCGACGCGCGCGCCCGCGCGCCGGGGATCGATCTCTTCTGGTACGAGACCGCTGCCCGCAAGACGCGCGGTCCGCTCGGCAGCGCGCGCCTCATGGCCGCCTCGCTCCGCGCCGACGGCAGCCTCGACTTCAAGAGCCGCGTCGCCGTCCTCGAAGGCGATCTCGAGTACGGCGCCATCCGCGACCACCACGGTGGCCGCTTCGCGGGCCTCGCCGACGCCTCGGTCTACGTCGGCCTCGACGCCCGAGGCCAGTGCGAAGCGACGCGCGTGCTCCCTGCGTTGGCCCGCCTCACTCCATCACCGGCGCTCTGCGCGATCGATCCTGATCACCTCGCCGCGCCGCCCGCCGACCTCGCCCCCTTCGAGAAGATCCTCGCCGAGGGCCCGCGCCGCGCCTTCGGCCAGCCCCCGCGCGATCCTGGCCTCGTCGCCTGGGCGGGCGAGCGCGGCTACTTCCTCCAGGGCGCAAAGCTTCGATCTGCCTCTCGCATCGACGGCCTCGTCCGCGACGAGCCCTCGCCGATCGTGGGACGCCGCGCGCGCATCGCCTGGGGATCGATCGCGCCTGACGGCGAAGGGATCGCCGTCACCGCCGGCAACCTCGTCCACCTCGATGCCCAGGGCCGCTTCACCAGCGCCCCGATCCGCGACGGCGAGCTCCGCGCGGGCCTCCTCCGCGCGCCCGAGATCGCCGCCGATCGCCGCCGCGCCGCGCGCATCGGGGCCTCCTGGTGGAGCGCCCGCGGCGACGTCGTTCGCCTTCTCCCCGAGCCGTTCTCGCCGCCCGCGCTGCGCGGCAAGGCCCCGATCGACGCTGCTGTCCTCGTCGGCGGCGCCGATCGCGGCCTCCTCCTCGAGGTCGCCGGCACGGCGCTGCGCCTCACCGCGATCGACGCGGCCGGCGCCGCCGTGGCGATCGGCTTCCCCGCATCGGTCTCCCCGGTGCGCGTCGGCTTCGACGCCTGCGAGCGCGCTGCCGGCGGCGCCCTCGTCACGGGCGTCAGCGCGGCGGATCCCACCCACGTCCTCGCCTTTGCCGTCGACCTCGAAGGCCACCTCGGCGCGTCTTCCACCGTCCCGCTCCCGATCCAGCCGGGCGACAGCGCCGTTCGCCTGACCCCTTTGCCAGGCGGCGGCGCCTTGCTCACCGATCGGGATCGCCGCCACGCCGTCTGGCTCGACGCCTCCGCGCGCCCGGTCGCCGCCGCTCCGTATCCGCTCACCGAGAGTGCCACCTTGTGCCTCGATGGACGCCCTGCGCGCACCACCGTCCCCGCGCCCACGCCCGGCGTCTTTCTCCCGATTCGCGAATTTTCTGCGCCCGACGCTTGCCTCCTTGGAGAGGCCGTGTGGACGCCGACTGGCGAGCTTCGCTGGTTCGGCAGCGCTGTTCATGGACTCGATGCCATCCCCGAGGTCGGGATCGTCCCCATCGCCGGAGTCTGCGCCGCTATTCCCCCGGTGACGCCCCTGCCGGTCACCCCGGATCCCACCTGCCGCCCGGCGCTGGCTCCCGAGTGCCCGAGTGACATGGTCTCTGTCGGCGGCCGCTACTGCATCGATCGCTTTGAAAGCACCCTGGTCGACGCCGCCACGGGCTACCCGCTCTCCCCGGACTACCCCACGACACCCAACCTCCTCGACTTTGCTCTGGGCGAGTGGGCGACCGCCCGGGAGCGGACTGGCACCGTCCACGCCCGCGCCTTCCCGCTCCCGTTCCTCTCCCCGGAGCGCCTCGGCAAGAAGACGGAGCCGGTGGCCACGAACCGCCTCGGCGCCCGGCCCAACGGCTATGTCACCGGCGTCGTCGCCCAGGCCGCCTGCTCGGCTGCTGGCAAACGCCTCTGCGGGCTCGACGAGTTCGTCACCGCCTGTCGCGGCGAAGGTGACACCCCCTTTCCTTACGGGGACACCTACGAAGACGGGGTCTGCAACGTCTTCCGCGAGGAGCACCCCGCGGCGATCTTGCACAGCAACGCTTCGATAGGGCACCTCGATCCGCGCTTGAACCGGGTAGACTCGAAGGGCAAACCGCTGCTCCAGCGGACGGGGCAGAGCCTCGCTTGCCGGAGCCGCTGGGGGAACGACGCGGCGTACGACCTGGCCGGCAACCTCGATGAGTGGGTGGCCGAGGGGAACGGCGCTTTTGCCGGCGGGTTCTACTCGCGATCCACGCGCGCCGGGTGTGAGGCGCTGGTGACGGCGCACCCGTTCTCTTACCTGGATTACTCGACTGGCGCGCGCTGCTGCCGGGACGCTGCCGCCGTGACTCCGTAGCTCCGGGCAGGATCGCCGTCACGCCGGGCGCCGCGAGCGTCCCCGAGCATCGTAGGTGCGGGGCTCCGATCGGATCTGACCGCGACGCCGTGATCGCGCGGTCAAGTTGCGAAAAAATACTTTTGACAAGGGCCGCCCAATTTCGTACTGATAATGAAATTCAAGTTCGATTTCAGTAGTAAACCATCCTCTCCCGTGTGCTCCCAGCGGCCTCCGAGCCCATCAGCACACCGGACGATCCCGCGATCGTCCTGTCTTTATCGGAGGCCGCATTGGCGATCGAACGAGCAAAAGCGCCCAAACGACCCTCGCAGCCCGACGAGATCCGCTGTGATTGCGGGCGCCTGATCGCGCGCCGGGTGCCCGGCGGGATCGAGCTCCGCTGTAGCCGCTGCAAAGAGCGGTTCTTGATCGCCCTGACTGACGACGACTGCAGCGACGAAAACCTCCCTGTCGTGAGGATCGCGTGAGGCGAGTCGGCGCGATCGCGATCCTCCCGGCGCTCCTCGCCGCGACGGGATCCATGGCTCGCGCCGCTGACGCGACCGCCACGCCGGTCGTCACCGAGAAATGGAATGAACGCGGCCGCGATCGCGGGGCACGCCGTCGAAGAGGCCATCGACGGCTACGCCGCGCGCGGCTTCCTCCCGCCGATCGGGGACGGGGACGACCAGCGCCGCGCTCACTGGCAGCGCGGCGCCGGTCGTCCCCGCGACCGCGCGCATCGTCTCGGTCGGCGGCACCGTCACCGAGATCGTCTTCGCGCTGGGGCAGGGGAAGCGCGTCGTCGCCGTCGATACCTCGAGCGTCTTCCCCGCCCGCCGACGCGCCGGCCTTGCCGCAGGTGGGTTACCAGCGAACCCTCGCCGCCGAAGGCATCGCAGCGCAGCGCCCGACGCCCCTGTTGCTCACCGCCGAGTCGGGGCGGCCGGCCGCGGTCGAGCAGCTCCGCGGCCTCGGGATCCCGCTTCACAGCATCCCTGCCACCTCGTCCGTCGAGGGAGCGAAGGAGAAGATCTGCCTCCTCGCCGAGGCCCTCGGCGAGAAGGCCAAGGGCGAAGAGCTGACGCGAATGCTCACCGCCGATCTGCTCGCCACCGAGACGCTGACCAAGCGCGCCACGAGCAAGGCGCGCGTGCTGTTCATCTACGCGCGCGGCGGCGGCACGCTGATGGTCGGCGGCAAGGACACCCCCGCCGACGCGATGATCCGCCTCGCCGCGGGCGAGAACGCGGTCACCGCCTTCGACGGCTTCAAGCCGCTCACCGCCGAGGCCGTCACCTCGCCGCGCCGGACGTGATCCTCGTCCCGGAGCGCGGGCTCGCGAGCCTCGGCGGCATCGACGGGCTCGTCGCCCAGCCGGGGATCGCGCTCACGCCGGCGGGCAAGGCGCGGAGGATCGTCACCATGGATGATCTCCTCCTGCTCGGCTTCGCCCGCGCCCGCGCCGTCCTCCCGCAAGAGGCGACGCTGGCCTTCCCCTTCACCGTCCTCGAAGTCGCCCTCCTCGGCCGCGCCCCCCACGTCCGCTTCGCGGAGAGCGCCCACGACATCGCCGTCACGCGGCGCGCCGTCGCCGCGGTGGGCCTCGCCCACTTCGAGCATCGCCTCTACCCCACCCTCTCGGGCGGCGAGCGCCAGCGCGTCCAGCTCGCCCGCGCGCTCGCGCAGATCAGCGGCCTCGCGCCCGGCGCCCCGCGCCTCCTCCTGCTCGACGAGCCCACCTCGAGCCTCGATCCCGCGCACCAGCACCGCACACTGAAGCTCGCCCGCGCCCTCGCCCAGGACGGCGCCACCGTCCTTACCATCGCCGTGGATGATGAGGTATGAAACTCGCACGGGACCTGGACCCCGTCTTCCCGTACTCGTCTCCCGTCTCCCGTCCCCCGTCCCCCGTCCCCCGTCTCCGTGCGCGTCTGTCGTGCGCGTGCGCGTGCGCGCTCTGGAATCCAGATCCGGAGCGCGCACGCGCACGCGCACGCGCACGAAAGACGAAAGACGAAAGACGAGAGACGAAGATCAATCCCCTTGAGCACCTCTTACTTCAGCCACTCACTTCTCCCTCGCAGCCTCCGCAGCGGGCTCGTTCTTGGCCTCTTCCACCTTGGCCTCTTCCGCGCTCGGCGCCCGACGATCCGCCCTGCTCTCCGCCCGGCGCAGCGGCCCGAGGAGCTTCTCCCGATCCGTCTCGCTGAGCTTCATCTCCAGATCGAGGATGGCCACAAATGCCGTGACCGTCCGGATCCAGACGTTGCGCGCGCGCATGGCATCGGCGGCTGTCGTCGCGTCCGGCCCTCTCTTCTCCAGCCCAGCCCGCTCCGTCTCCAGCTTGCCCAGCTCCCTGCCAGCCTGGATCCGCGCCTCGAGCGCGTCGAGCAGCGTGCCTATCGGCGTGGGCAGCGAGCCCAGCAGCACCCTCTGATCCTGAGAGAGCCGCCTCGCGACCAGCTCGACCTCGCCCGCCTCATCGGTGTAGCTCCACCGCGTGACATCGAGCCCCTTGGGGTTGATCTCATCACGAAGCGCGAGGAAAATCGCCGCCTGCTCCGGATCCTCGGCGAGATCGGCAAAGCCGGTGAGCACGTTGAAGACGCCGCGCGTCTTGCGATCGTGCCGCAGATCGAGCACGGCCTCGGCCCTCTGGAGCTTCGCGAGCGCCGCGTTGGTCTCCACGCCGGACGCCTGGGTGTCGAGCAGGCCTTCATGCGCTGCGTCGAGCGAGGGGAGCAGGGCGCCGGCCTGGGGGAGCGTCGCGATGAAGGGGCGCTCCTTGTTCGGATCCGTCCACGGGCCGGAAACGGTGACCATCGTCGGGCTGGTCAGGCTCTTGTAGGACATGCAGCGATTCTGCAAGGTAAGCTGGACGGTATGCAAGCGTTCATTTGTGAATCTTCCAGGGTCCGCGAAGGCGCCAGGTACCCATGGACCCCTGGCGACACGGGGTCGGCGCGAGTTGGTACGCGGCGGAGGCGTGTCGCCACGGGGGTCGAGGGAGTTGGTGGCCTCGAAGGGCGTGGAGGCACGGGGGTCGAGGGAGTTGGTGGCCTCGGAGGGCGTGCCGCCACAGGGGTCGAGGTAACCTACGGGCTCGCGTCGCATCGGCGCGGCACGGGAGGACGAGAAGGCGCGGGTGCTGCGCACGCTCTGGCCGCTCCTCGGGCTGGTCACGATCCTGGAGTACAAGAGTCCGGTCAGCAGCTCGTTCTGGCCGGGCGATCTGCTTCGCCTCTGGAGCTATGGCGCGGTGTACGACGCGGCCCACCTGAAGGGGCTGCCGAGCCCGAGCGATCTGACGCTGACGCTCGTGATTCCGTCGGTCACGTCGACGCTGACCCACGAGATCGCGCGGATGGGCTGGACGCTCACGGCGCTCGGCGGAGGCTATGGTCGGATCGACGGGGCGGTGTACGCTCTCTACGTGGTCGCGACCGACGAGGTGAGCCAGGGCGGACCACGACGAGTTTCTGGAGCTGTTCAGCCGCCGCAAGTTGAAAGCAAGCGAAGCGACGCGCTGGTTGAGCGCGTGGCTGAAGGAGGAGCAAGTGAAGCAGCCGGATGTGACGGAAACGGAAGATTACGACGAGATGTTCATGCGGATTATGAGGGCGAAGCCGCTTGCAAAACGCCAGGAGTTGCTCGACCCCGAGGAGCGGCTCGCCCCGGAGACTCAGGAAAAGGTCCGGCGGCGTATGCAGGGCGGTGATCACTGACAGCGGCGACCGCGGGCAAGCGCGAGCCCGCGTGCCCCTCTGTGCCGAGCACCAGCTCGACAGGAACGGGCCCCCAGCCTTTTTCATCGGTTGCCATATAACGGAACCCCTACGGCGCTACACAGTACGGACCCAGGAATTCGTCCTTGAACCTGGACACTCCACCGGCTCCTGCTGCGATGACTTTCGGACTGGTCACATTCGCTCCCACGCACACGTAAGCGCACCATGATTTCAAGAGAACATACTTGAGCGTGTCCGGGAACCAGCTTTCATCAACAGCGCCGAATTTCATGGCAGGCATGCTCATCTACCTCCCGCATCGTCGCCGATCGGCCGCCGCGCATGGAAACCAGTTGAGCTTTTCAGGCGCCGTACCAGTCGTCACGTTGACGCACCGTTTTCCCGGCTCCATACGCGTCCTCTGGACGGATGGACCAGCGCCCATCGTATCGAGGGAAGCTCATCTACGCGGCGCAGCTCCTGGCGCTTTCGGCTGCGTACGTCGCGCTGGGGCGGCTCGGGCTGGTGATGGCTTCGTTCAACCGCTTTGCGGCGCTCGTCTGGCCCTCCACGGGCCTCGCGCTCGCCGCGCTGACGCTCGGAGGATATCGTCTCTGGCCGGGCATCGCGGTCGGGGCGTTCGCCACGAACCTCTGGTCGGGGGCGCCTCCCCTGGTCGCCTTCGCCGTCGCGGTGGGCAACACCAGCGAGGCCGTCGTGGGGGCCTTCGCCTTGCGCCGCTTCCCCGGCTTTGACGCTTCGCTCGCGCGCTTCAGAGACATCGTCGCGCTGGCCGTGCTCGCGGGGATGGCGAGCACGGTCATCAGCGCCACGATCGGCGTGGCGAGCCTCGTGCTGAGCGGACGCGTCTCCCCGGCTGACTTCGGTCGAGCCTGGGTGGTTTGGTGGACAGGCAATCTCCTTGGCGATCTCATCGTTGCTCCCCTGCTGTTGACCTGGGCCAGCACCTGGCGCGTGGCCTCACGCCCCGCCGCGCTCGCCGAGGCCGCCGCGCTCGGCGCGGTCCTGTCTGTGTCCGCGGCGCTCGTCTTCATCCAGCGACCGGAGGCCGTGGTCGAGAAGCCGATCCTCCTCCCCTACGTGCTCTTCCTCCCGCTGATCTGGGCGGCCCTCCGCTTCGGCGTGCGCGGGGCGGCGACTGGCATGTTCGTCGTGGCGTTCGCTGCGGTCTTGGGCACCTACACCGGGCATGGCATCTTCGTGTGCGCGGACTGGACTGACAGCTTGTTCGCGCTGCACGCCTTTCTGGTCGCAGCGGCGCTGGCCACGCTCCTCATTGGCTCTCTCGTGTGCGAGCTGCGCGAGAGCGAGGAGCGGCAGCGGATCGCGGTCGAGGCGGCCCACCTCGGGGTGTGGTTCTGGAACCTCAAGACCGACCGGCTCGTCTGGACGCCGGCCTGCAAGAGCATGCACGGGATCGATCCTGACGAGGAGGTGAGCTACGGACGATTCCTGGAGACGCTTCACCCCGACGATCGCGAGGAGACCCAGCGCGCGACCCGGCAGGCGCTGGAGAAATGCACCGATTACTGGGTCGAGCATCGCGTCCTCTGGCCCGATGGTAGCCTTCACTGGATCTCCGGGACAGGGCGCGTCCTCTGCGATGAGGCCTGTGAACCCTATCGTATGGTGGGCGTGTCCCTCGATATCACGGCGCACAAGAGGGCGGACCAGGAGCGGGCCGAGCTGCTCCTCCGCGAGCGGGCGGCGCGCGCCGAGGCCCAGGCCGCCACGCACGCAAAGGACGAGTTCCTCGCCGTGCTGTCCCACGAGCTCCGGGCGCCGCTGCAATCGATGCTGGGGTGGACACGGATGCTGCGCGCGCCGGGCGTCGACATGCACAAGGTGCAGAAGGGGCTGGAGACGATCGAGCGCAACGTGAAGCTGCAAGGGCAGCTGATCGAGGATTTACTCGACGTTTCACGGATCGTCGCTGGCAAGCTTCAGCTGGCGCAGGAGCGGGTCGACCTCGCGGACATCATCGCCTCGGCGATCGAGTCGGCGAAGGTGGCGGCTCAGGTCAAGTCCATCGAGGTCAACGCGACGATCGCGCCCCTCGGGGGCGACGTGCTCGGCGATCCCGGTCGGCTCCTGCAGGTCGTCTCGAACCTGCTCTTGAACGCGGTGAAGTTCACCCCGGATGGAGGGCATATCCGCGTGAGGCTCGATCGCGAGGCCTCGCAGGCCAGGATCATGGTCCAGGATACCGGGCGCGGCATCTCCCCGGAGCTCCTTCCCTATATCTTCGATCGCTTCCGTCAGGCGGAGAGCAGGATAGGGCGACCGCATGATGGGCTCGGGCTCGGGCTCACGATCGTTCGCCACCTCGTGGAGCTGCACGGAGGAACGGTGAAGGCCGAGAGCCCCGGGGAAGGGCAGGGAGCCACATTGACCGTGAGGCTGCCTCTCGCTTTCTGACTCGTGTTTCGCCCTTTTCGTGTGGAGTTGGACGCCGCCCGCCCGCCCGAGCCCTTGGTTAAAACCTCGGGCTCTACGTACAAAGTTCGCCCCGAGGGCGGACTAGCGTCGACATTTCTTTCGATCGATGCAGCGCCGACGCGAGTCCCCGAAGGGGACTTCGTAAGGTGGAGCCCGGGGTTTTAACCTCATCATTGGTCGTATCTCGTACAGCTCTACGATCGAATTCCGCTGGGGAAATAC
>Ga0105048_10002855_pt1 | contig 28217 bp, 25 predicted proteins | sample MAT05_FD_78382 | JGI IMG/M metagenome (GOLD analysis project Ga0105048, IMG submission 78382) | Freshwater microbial communities from Lake Fryxell liftoff mats and glacier meltwater in Antarctica - MAT-05 | ecosystem: Environmental > Aquatic > Freshwater > Ice > Liftoff microbial mat | place...
ATTTTTTTCCACGTTATTTTTTTTGCGAATGAACAAGAACGCTAACAGCATCTATGCCGAGCGCAGTCGAGGTATCTGTGAAGTATTAATAGTTGTTTTTTGTTTGCGTTGTTGGAATTCGCCTATAGCCAACTTTATTTTTTTCCACGTTATTTTTTTTGCGAATGAACAAGAACACTAACAGCATCTATGCCGAACGCAATCGAGGTATCTGTGAAGTATTAATAGTTGTTTTTTGTTTGCGTTGTTGGAATTCACTTGTTACTATCTTCAACATATCAATCGGTTTTTTTATCTTTCACAAAATTATTTTTTTATGAATAATCTCTTTTTTTTTTGATTTCGCTTTTTCTTTTGTCCAACAATAGTTTTTGCCAAAGTGATTCTCTTAAAGGAATACAGACTGATATTATGCTTCATCCATGCGATGCTTTTACTGCATATACCTTAAAAAAAAACGAGTTCATTTATAATCAATCGCCATTTACTTTGCCATTACCTAGCTGGGCATGGTGGGGCATTACAGATCGAATTACTGCAGAAATTGATTTACTCCCACTTGTAGGTGGTCTCTTCGTTCCTCCTCATTTGCCTGTGCCTAGTTTAAATTTTAGATTTAGGCTTTACAATAAACCTCATTTGTCTATAGCATTTGAAACCATGTTTCAGCATCTTTGGACAGCTCAAAATCAATCTAACGGGCCTGCACTTTTTGTAGAAAGATACCCGGGTAGTAGCTGGTATAATCGTTTCAATTTTAGTTGGTACAATCAAAAAAAATTACGATTTCATTTTTCAGCTGGTGCTACCTATTCTGAAGAACTTTTTATTGCCAGTCTAGATTCTACAAATTTCAGGTCGCGCTATTTTCAACGAACTGTAAATCCAGACCTTTCGGCAAGTGTTGATTGGCGACCAACACCTTGGATATCTATGCATTTAACCGCATCTTATGGAACTACATTTGTATATCTTGATAATGTTCCACGCAAATATGAACTCAATTACGGATTTAGAATTGCTCCCTTTTATAAATGTAAATGGGGTCTTTTGCGCTCTTTCAGGACTGAGTTTAGCGGATTATACATGTTTTTTCCTGACGCTAAAGAATACATCACCAACTACTTTCCAATTTTCCCCTATATCTATTGGCAATGGACCTGTAAAAAGAAAGAAAAAAAGGCTTAATTATATTGAGAGTTATTTTAAACTCTAATCTCAAATTTTTATTCCAATACCTATTCTGGCATTCAAGATAGCAGGAAAGGTTTCAAAACTAAATGTGCTTGTTCTTCTTTCATTTATTGGTACCACAGGGTTCTCGGAAACATCATTCATAAAATAAGTGCTCGCTACGCAAAGCGGCACATTTATATCAACAAAGAACTTTGGTGTTACATAATATGTCAATCGAGGTGTTGCGAAAAAACGAACTCCTAAAATCTGTTCTTTGCTTGGATAAACGCTTGATAAAACAGGTGAAAAACTGGTGTGTTTAAAAAATGGGTTAATCGCAAATCCAAAAGATGGCACTAACTTTTTTTCTTTCATTTTTCTAAACGTCATTATGTATTCATATTTCAATGAGATGAGCGCGTTAATTGACCTGCCGCCAGCAATTGGTATTCCAACATATCCAGGACCCGGCGGCGTTATAGAGTCGCCAACAATTTCAGTCAAAGAAGTTGATCGTTTCATGTTAAAACTCGTTATCTCTATTTCATGAAAATTCTGATTTTTTGCTCTCCATTGATAACTAATTGTTGGATGAAAAACTTGCAAAGAACTCGTAGAAATTAGATTCATGGTAGAGTCAAAATTCGAAGTAATTTTATTAAACTTCTCATAAGAAGTTTGGTTAGAAATTTTTAGTGCATATTGATAATCAAGGTTTGTATTTTGAGCCCAATTGCATGTCACCACTAAAACAAAAACAAATGCTGTGATATAACTTTTCATAACTTCCTTTTTTAATTGAACGTTTTTTTTTTATAAATAGTATTTCTGATAACTAAACAAAAAGGGCAACAACTCTAATCAATCAATATTTGCAGTACTTTTACAAAAATATTTTCAATGCGCTCAACCATTATCGTTTTCATTGTTATTTTGGTATCTGGAATGATAATTGCCGGGTTTGTCAACAAGTACTATTTCTCTTACGAATACAGAAATCCAGAAAATAAATTACGCGTTATTAATCCTAGTGATGTAAATAAAGCGCTTGTTGATTCGTCCATTGCGCATGTAAAAGAAGGACACACCATCGGCCATTTTTCATTCACCAATCAATTAGGAAATCAAATTACGCAAGAAGATACAAAAGGTAAAATTTACGTTGCAGATTTTTTCTTTACTACTTGTGGAGGTATTTGTCCAAAAATGACAGCACAATTAAAACGTTTGCAAGACGAATTTTCTGCCGACACAAATTTTTTGATTCTCAGTCATACCGTGAATCCTAGCATAGATACAATAGAAGTTTTGAAAAGATATGCCGGTCGTTTTGAGGCAAATGATAAACAATGGTGGTTTTTAACCGGTTCAAAAGAAGAACTTTATTTAATGGCCCGCAAATCGTATTTAGTTGTTCCGGATCCGCAGGATCCAAATTTTGAGCACGGCGATGAGTCTGACTTCATTCACACCGAGAATTTTGTTTTAATCGATCCGGACAAACGTATTAGAGGAATTTATGATGGAACGGATCCAAATGTGGTTGGTGGATTAATTCGTGATATTTATGATTTGAAAAGGGAGTATGGGTTGAAATAGTTGAGAGTTGAAAGGTTGAAATAGTTGAAGGGTTGAAAGGTTGAAAGGTTGAGAGTTGAAAGTTGAAAGGTTGAAATAGTTGAAAGTTGTAGGGTTGTAGGGTTGTAGGGTTGTAGGGTTGTAGGGTTGTAGGGTTGTAGGGTTGTAGGGTTGTAGGGTTGTAGGGTTGTTGTTAAAGCTGATGCCTGAGCACCTCTTGTGTGTTGAAGGCAGCGCGCGCCCAAGGCCAACGTTTAAATCAAATTCAATTTATCCAACAACTCATCTTTGTAAGATCCGCCAATTGGAATAATTTTTTTATCGTTTTCAAGGTGCAAATTCGGATATTCGATTGACGCAATTTTAGAAACACGAACAATAAACGAGCGGTGAACACGAATAAACGCCTCAGCTGATAATTTGCTGACAATGTCTTTCATAGTTGAGTGAATGGTGTAGCGGCTTTCAAGCGTATTGATGACTACATAATCTTTTAACGCTTCTACAAAATAAATATCTTCTGTTTTTATTTTTACCAATCTACTTTTTGATTTAACAAAAATAAATTCTTTGTTGTCTTTGTTTTCGATTAAGGAATAAAATAAATCGCGTTCTTTTAAAACTTCTTTTTCTTTAGAATATTTATACAACGCCATTTCAATTGACGTGTGTAAATCAACCTCTTTAAAAGGCTTAATAATATATCCGTAAGGCTCTGTTACCTTTGCTTTGGCTAATGTTGACTCATCTGCATAAGCCGTTAAATAAATCACAGGAATATGAAGTTCGGCTTTTACTCTTTCGGCCGTCTCAATCCCGTTCATGTCTCCTTTGAGCATGATGTCCATTAAAATAATATCGGGTTGGTGTTGTTGCGCTAATTCAAACGCTTTTTCTCCTGTTGAAGCTGCGCCCACCACGTTATAGCCCAATTTTTTTAGGCTGTGTTGAATGTCCTTTGAAACGATGCTTTCGTCTTCAACAACAAGAACGTTGGTTTTAGGCATAGATTAAAAATTCTGCTTTTCAAAGGTAATTAAAAATTTTGTTCCACCATCTGTTTTCAGTATTAGTTCACCGTCAAGTTGGTCAACCAGAGTATAAACCAAACTTAATCCTAACGATTCTGAATTCTCCACATTAAAGCCTGCCGGCAAGCCATTACCAAAATCTTGCACCTGCATAAAAATTTTGTTCTTTTCTTCATGAACATGCACAGCAATTTTTCCTTTTTTTACCCCAGGATATGCGTATTTTAAGGCGTTTGAAATTAGCTCGTTTAAAATTAAACCACAAGGAATTGCTTGGTCGAGCGCCAATTTTACCGGTTCTATATCCAAATCTAGCCCAATTTTATTGTGATAAAGTTGGTAAGAATGAACTAAATTTTGAACCAAATTTGTGATGTAATCTGCAAAATTAATGGCTGCAAAATCTTTTGTTTGATAAAGCGATTCGTGGATGTAAGACATTGACCGTATACGATTCTGACTTTCATTAATAATTTCTAATGTTTTTGGATCACTAACATAAGACGATTGCAAATTCAAAATACTATTAATTACTTGCAAATTATTTTTTACACGGTGGTGAACTTCTTTCAATAAAATTTCTTTTTCTTTTACTGACTCTATTAGTTTTGCTTCGTGTTCAATCGTTTCGGTAATATTTCTTGAAAGCACAATTACCTCGTCTTCATTCATTTTTGAAAAACGATTTTCATAATAAATTACTTGTTGGTTTTTGTCTTCTTTGCGTCGGAATTCTATCGTGTCTGTTATCAATTCATTTTTTAGCAAGGCACTTTTTATATGACCCATAAATTTTAGCGCAACATCCGAATCATTGAACACTTTTGAAACATGCTTACCAACAATATCTTGTGTAGACAAAAAACCATCTAGTTGATCTAAACCTCTTGGCTGATTTATTCGATAATCAGTAAAATACCCGTCTTTGTTTACTTTATAAAGGATATCTGGCATGGCCAAAAGAATTGCGCGGTTATTGGCTTCGCTCAATTTTGTTTTTCGCTGTGCTTCTATTTTATCCGTTATTTCGTGCGAGATAAGTGAAATTTCTACAATTTCTTTTTGCCCAAGGTTTACTGGATTTAAAAAGGACTCCACCCAAACCTCGCCTTTTTTGGAAGAGAAATGACTAACAAATTCAAGGGTATCACCTTTCAAAACACGTTTTAATCGGTCTTCTATTTTTTTCCTTGCCACTTTTCGTGGCTTAAACAAATCCAAAAAATTATCTCCAATTTTTACTTCGATTTCTAAACTATTTTTTATCATTCGTCTAAAATTTTCATTAAACGATGATAACTTGTAATTGATATCCAACGACAAAATAAATAAATTGTAAGAGCTCTCAAACAAAGCGTTTAACCAGAATGTTTTTTCTAAAAGTTCTGCTTGTGTCTTTCTATGATTTACAATTTCCTGTTGTAGATTTTTGTTTGTTTCCTCTGCAATTTCGGCTCGTAATTTTTGTGCGTGATATTCCGTTTGAAGGGTAATGTCTTGCATTAAAAACAAACTCGATTTTTTATTGTTGTAAACTGTTCTTACAACACTTAAACTAAATTTTCTTTGCTCGATATTGTTTCCTAAATTTATTTCTGTATACGAATTTGACTCGTTGCTTTTTTCATTGATTAAATCTTTTATAATGAACTTCGAATTTTCTGGAAACACGTGATATAAATCTTCCGTTTTGTTGTTCAATAAATCTTTATAAATCCTTTCTCCGCTTGGGTTTAAATAAACCAATTTATCATTAGTAAAAATTAAAATTCCACCGGGTGAATTATCCACAATATTTTTAAAACTCCTTTGACTGTCTAACAATTCTTGCTCATTTTTTTTACGCTCGGAAATATCTTTTATAACAGCCTGCACAATTTTTTCTTGTCCTAACGAAATTGAAATAAACGAAACCTCAGCAAAAAATTCCTGTCCGTTTTTTCGTTTGAATTTCCATTCCAGCTCTACCTTTTCGCGTTCGTTAGTAGATTGATTTAAAAGAGTCATTCGCTTTTGAAGCTCCTCACCGTTTGAGGCAATGTCTGTCAATTTTAATCCAACCAATTGGTTTGTTTCGTAACCAAACAATTGCAATCCAACTAAATTCAAATCAATAATAAAACTTTCATTGTTTTGTGTAGACAAGAGTAAAATCCCTGTATTAGCTTCTTCAAACAATAAGCGGTATTTTTCTTCGCTCATTTTTAAAGCATAGGCTGTATCTTCTAACTCAGTTATATCGATAAGCGTACCTTCAATAATATTAAGGTTTCCATCTTCATCGGGCTGAATTGAAACGTTATTGTTTAGTATTAATTTTCTGCCATCCTTGTGTTTTAAATTTGAAATATGATTATTGATTGAAGTTTCTGCCCTTAAGCGATCTATATAAGCTTTACGATTGCTTTTTTCTAAATACATTTCTTGAATGTTTTTTCCAATAATTTCGTTAGGGTTTTGGTATCCTAATATTCGCGCAAAAGCCAAGTTTGATTCTAAAATTGTACCATTGACATGTGTTTTGTAAACGCCCGCCATGTTGCGTTCAAATATTTGTCGGTATCTTTTTTCCGATGCTTCTATTGCTTGTATTGCATCCACCTGATCTGTTATATCGGTCACAATTCCAAACAGAAAAATGATTCCTGAATCATCGATTTTTTTTGGAAATATTTTTTCTTCTACCCACCTTACTTCACCATTTCTAACAATTCTAAACTTTATTCTATTTTGTTTAACGGTATTAATTACATCATTAAAAATTAGCGTTACCTCATCACGGTCTTCGTGATAAAACAATTCATTTAAACGTCCAGATTTTATGAGTGTTATATACTCATCAACATCTACTCCATAAACCTCTTTTACTTTATTTGAAACATAGTTTATTTGGTGATTTCCGTTTTTATGGTAAGCGATATTATAAATAAACGAAGGGATGTTTTCAAGAACTTTTGCAATGTTTTCTTTACTCTCTATTAACTTTTGTTCATATTCGCGCTGATCTTTTATTAAGCGAATGGAAATAATCAACACCTTTTTATCAAAATAAGAGGATGGGCGAATTGTAAATTCTTTTGGTATAAAATCGTTAGAGTCGGCTAAAGCAAAATTTGCTTCGAATTTTGCTTTTTGACCTGACAGTGCTTCAGCTATTGCCTCGCGGAGTTTGGTTATTTCTTTTTCATCGCTTATGCAAAAAACCTCGTTAAATAATTTTCCAACTATGCCATTCGTAAATTTATGTTTTGTATAATCAAGCGCAACCTTGTTAAGTTCAATAATTTCCAAGTTTTTATTTGTAATAAAAATCAATTCAGAAGAATCATTGAACAAATTTTTATATCCATCTTTTGCAAGGTTAAGTTTATTTAAAAGTCGCTCTCTCCAAAAACTAAAACCAGTTATAACCAATCCAAAAAAGAGCATATAAAACGTAAACTTTGGATCAAACATTTTAAACTGAAACGAAAGAATTGTCATTAACAAAAGCACCAACAAAAAATAAATAATTGTTATAGTACTTCGAACTAAAAGAATTCCGCAAAGAAAAAAATTTAATAACAAACCAATAAAACTATCAGGTTCTTGGCTTTCTAGAAACCAAATCACATTTATCAGTGTAACACTAAATAAAAACAAAAAGTGAATGGTAATAAAATATTTCTTTATCCATTCGTTACTATTAAAAACTAAAATACTTACAAAAACTGTTAATAACCCTTGGGTTATTTCATAAAAATGAATCGTGTAAAAATCTAAAAAATGCAACAGAAGATTGATAAATATCAATGGTAATAACAAAGCACAAACGCGCTTATAAAAAAAAAGCAAAGATTGCCTCAACGAATTTTCTTCGTTTGTGTAAGTAAAAAATTTTGCGATTTTTGTTTGAATCATTTATTGTTTGGTGATGTCTTCTACTTTAAAACCATTTATTTTAAAAATTTCTCCTTGTTTATAGGTTATTTCCTCTGTTACTTCGCCCATTTCGTTGTACGTTTTCCATCTACCTTCTTTTGAACCTCCTAGGTATTTTCCATCCATTTTTTTTATTCCATTTTGATGATAATAAATATGTCTTCCTTTTGGTTCGCCTTCATCGTACGTCCCAACAAAAGCTAATTTTCCGTTTTTATAATAATGTCTCCAAATCCCGTCGGGTTGTCCAACAGTATATGTTCCTACTTCTTTATGATCGCCAACTTCATAAAACCAAGGTCCCTCTTGCAAACCATTATAGTATTCTCCACTTGTTATTTGAGCCCCTAACGAATCATATTCTTTTACAAGGCCTTCTAGTTTTCCATATCCATTAAAGTTTTCCGTTCTTTTTAATTTTCCATTTGGATAATACCATGTCCAAACCCCAATTGGGGTATCGTTTTTATAATTTCCTTCCTGCTCTTTTTTTCCGTTTTCATAAAAATAAGTCCATAAACCTTCTTTAATTCCGTTTGTATAAACCCCTTGTGATCTTTTTTTGCCTGATTTATAAAAATTTAACCAGCTTCCTGAATAGGTTCCATTGAAGAGAATCATTCCTTCGGAAGTCATTGTATCTTTTTCATAAATAAATCCATTCAACAAGTTGCCAGCCTCGTCGTACGACCTAAAAATTCCGTTTTTCATTCCGTTGTTTAATCCTCCAATCAACTTTACTCTTCCGTCTTCATAATATTCTTTATAAAGCTCAATTAAAACCACATCGTTTGGTGCCATAGATGTGTCGCTTGTCATTGTTGCAATTTCTACCAATTTTCCTTTAAGGTTAAACGACTTGGTAAGACCGTTCATTTGACCCTCTTTAAATTCTGTTTCGGATTTTATTTTTCCGTTTGCATAATAGTCGCGCCAAGTGCCGGTTTTTTTTCCGTCCTTATCTAAACGATTATACTCTGCTCGGTCTTTTAAATAGCCATTGTCGTAAATTTCTTCTGTGATGATTGTTCCTTCTTTTGAAAACTCTAACGAAACCCCAACTTCTTTGCCATCAAAATAGGTGAGTGTCTTTTTCAATGACCCATCTGGATAAAGCCAAATTTTTTCTCCCTGAATAACATCATTTACATAAAAGAGTTCTTCCCTTAAATTATTCAGCGTATCAAAACGCTGGGCGCAACCATTTTTTTTGTCAAAATCATATTCATAGCGCCATGTTAATCTCCCTGTGTTATCATAAAAAAACCAAGTACTGTCTGACTGGCCTACGCTTTTATAACCTTGTGATTTTAGTATGCCATCCGGATAATAGGTTTTCCACAAACCCTCTGGAAGATTATTTTTAAAACTGCCTTCGCTGGCAATTTGACCATTGTCGTAATAAAATATATTATATCCGTCTGGATTTATTTCCTGCCCAAAAGCACAAATTTTTTGAATACCTATAAATAATAAACTATAAATTATTTTTTTAAAGAAAGAAAATCTGTTATAGTTATTAGGGCTGTTCATTTGTTGAAAATTCCTTTCGGTGAATTAGGATTTTAAAGTTACTTCTTTTTTTCCATACGCAATGAACACTGAGTTAACAATGATAAGTGTTGATTATGAATACTCGTGAATGGTTATGAACATAATTGTAAAAAGGAAGGTTAGTGAGTTAATGTTTATTGTTTTTTCTATTTCATCCGCCTTTTTCTGTCAACAAGTTCCTTCAAAAAAAAGTAGTTATTAATGGTAGATATGAATTTAATTATATAGCTGAAATTATAAATTGATATTCCTAAATATTTAGAAACCATTAATACAATTTATTACACGGGCTACTAACAATTTAATGAACAATTTAAAACTGCCTAATGTAACATCGAATCGCTGTCTAGATATGGGTTGCATATAAACTTAAATATAGATGTTAATAATTATGAACACAACAAAAAATCAATGCAAGACGCTTTCAATTACATTTGAGATAAATACAAAATTACATGAAAAAAATTATTCCTATTGGTTGCGATCACGCCGGTTTTGAATTAAAAGAGTTGCTTGTAAAACAGCTTAAAAATAAAGGATACGAAGTAAAAGACTTTGGGACATATAATACTGATAGTATTGATTATCCTGATTATGGACACCCTATTGCTACAATGGTTGAAGAAAACCCAGGATTACTTGGAATTGTTATTTGTGGAAGTGGAAACGGAATTAATATGACTGTAAACAAACATCAAGGAATAAGATCTGCTTTGTGCTGGACCAAAGAAATAGCTGCTTTAGCAAGACAGCATAATGATGCTAATATAATTGCATTGCCAGCAAGATTTATTAGTACTGACTTAGGATTAGAAATGGTGGATGTTTTTCTTTCTACAGAATTTGAAGGGGGAAGACATCAATCACGAGTGAACAAAATTGCTTGTAAATAGTTAACGGTGATTATTCTTTTACCAAGGCCTCAATAAAAGCGTCTGTCTCAGCAACAAAGTTTAGATAGTAATCAACTGTTCCTGGACCACTAAAACCTGTGTGAATTTTTCTAATGGCCCCAGTTTTATCAATAAAAATCAACGTTGGAAAAGAAATAATTTCGCTCAACTGCGGAAATAAATCTGCCGCACAAGGCTTACAAGCATCGCCACCAATTAAAAAAGTGTAGTTTAAATTCAAAGCGTCTTTGTATTTTTTTACTTTTTCTATTTTCTCATCTGTTGTTTTTTGGGTCTCAAAAGTCACCGCTAATATTTCAAGTTGATTGGGATAACGTTCATTAACACTGCGTAAATAATTACTTTCATCTAAACAGTTGGGACACCAAGTTCCCATTATTTGAATAAGAACAACTTTATTTTTTAAAGTTTCGTTTGGATATTTATAAAGTGATTTATCTAGTTTCATTAACTCAAACGAAATAGGCTCTTCGTTCACAACATAAGTCAACGAGTCGGGATGAGTTAATTCAAAACTTTCGTTTTTCACAGCATACCAATCTGTTTTATAATGTTTGCCTGAAAAAAATTCGCCCCACAAGGTGTCGTTTTTGAATTGTGCCTGGAATAAAAACGCATGCGAACCATCAAACGTTGAAAGAAACAAACTATCTCCAACAGTTGCGCCTGTTAAATATCTGTAATCACCTGTCTCAGTTAAAAATGTTCCGTGCAACGCATTGTTTGATGTTGTGGAGTTTTTTTGATAATTAAATAAGCCAACAGATTTTTCAGGATTTGTTTTGTAATCAAACGTAACCTCCCATTTTCCTTCAACTTTTATTTGCTCATGCGAAATTGGATAGCGTGACGCTCCTTCAAATACTGATCGAAAAGGAACATTGTAATTATCTTTTTTAGCTCTATTAAACCAAGCGCCGGTTAAATATGTTTTATTGTGAATTTTAATTTTTAGTTCCGCATCAAAAGTTTGAAACAGAATAAACAAGGAGTCTCCAACCAATTTGATTTGGTTAAGAAGAATTTGTTCTTCGCCATTTATAATAGTAAGGTGTAGACTTTTGTTTGTTTTTTCAAGTGTGAATGACGCTGGAAGAATAACTCCTTTTGCTAATTGAAATTCTGTATACCAATATCCAAACTTAACTTTTGCAGCAGAAGCCGTGTTGGTTATAGCAAGCGCACCAAGAAATAAAAGTAAGCCAATGCAATTTTTCATAGGTCAAATCGTTCAGAACCAATAAATAGCTAGGGTTCTGTACAAATATTAAATGGTTAAATATAGACTTTTTATGAAATATTTAATTATCCATGCAACTTTTAAATACCTATTTTAGTCTGATTAATTGAAAGAAGGCATGACGGATGAACAATTAGTAAAGGAATGTGTATCCGGTAATACACTTGCTCAACGAACGTTTTACGATTTGTTTTCAAAAAAAATGATGGGTGTTTGTCTCCGATACACCAATAATGTGGACGAGGCACAGGATGTTTTACAAGATGGATTTATTAAAATCTTTAACAAACTACCAGATTTTGAAAGTAAAGGTTCGCTAGAGGGTTGGGTGAGAAGGATAATAGTGAATACTGCGTTAGACCAGTACCGCAAAAACAAAAAACATCAAAACGATGTTGATGTTGATGTGGTAGGATATAAACTTGAAAAAAAAGAGTATATAATTGAGTCACTAACGGCAGAGTATTTGCTTAAGATGATACAAACTATTCCGGAAGGATATAGAATAGTGTTTAACCTATTTGCTATTGAAGGTTATTCGCATAAAGAAATAGCAGAAAGATTAGGAGTAACAGAAAGCACATCAAAGTCGCAATATTCAAGAGCCAAAAGCTTGTTGCGACAAATGGTTGTAGATAATAAGATTGTAGAGGAAAATGAAAGATAATTTAAACATAGAAGAACTTTTTCAAAAGGGGTTTGAGAATTTTCAGCCAACGGTTGACCCTAGTCTTTGGGCTAACATTCAAGCTGGAATTGGAGCGACTGCTGTTGTTACAACAAGTGTTTCTGTTGGTGTAAAAATCGGTTTGATTTCAACCGGAATTATTGCTGCTTCTGTAGCAACTTGGTATTTTGGTTTTTATGAGCCAGATCAAAACAACGGCCCTAACACAAATGAAACTGTGGTTACAAACACACTTCCACAAGAGGATGCTAATACTAGAGAAACAATTATTTATGTAAATGATAATAATGATCCTGTTATTTTAGAAAACAAAGAAAAGATTGAAACTGAATTACAAAATTATCAAGCAAATAATTCGACAGTTGTAAATAATAACAGCACAACAACTGTAATTGGAAATGATGGTTCTGTTACCCCAATTAATTCGAATAATTCAACAACAAATCAAAACATAAATAACAGCAAGGTTACTAACAACATCAATGATAATGAGGTTGTAGATCCGGTTACTCGTCCTGTTGCGCCGAGCGGAAGAATGGAGTTTGCACAATCAAATATCTATGCTCCGGCAATCATAACGTTTACTTCTAACGCACAAAATCAAACTGAAGTAAGATGGGATTTTGGAGATGGAACAACTGCTGAAGGAGTTGACGCTAAACACACCTATGCAAAACCAGGAAAATACACAGTTGAGATGCTTGTACTGGGAGATGGAAATGCTTACAGTGAAACTCAAGAAATTGTTGTAAAATCAAAATCAACAATTGATAATGTTCCAAATGTAATTACTCCAAATGGCGACAGAATCAACGATATCTTCTCTGTTAAAACAACAGATATAGAAACATTCACAATCTCAATTCGCGACAAAAACGGAAACGAAATATTCTCTTCAAACGACAAAGATTTTGTTTGGGATGGAACAAATTACAGTGGAGAAACGGTAGAAAAAGGAATGTTCACATACGTAATTATTGCTGAAGGAAAAGATGGAAGTATAATTAAATTACCAGGACAGATTTACGTACAATAATTATAGTTTGCTTATAATTTTAGAAAAGAGTGTTGAGTTTCGGCGCTCTTTTTTGTTTTGAGTAAGGAGAAAAAATTCATAACAAATTCTTGATTAATTTATATAAACATTCCAAAATCCTAATGATTTTTGCGAGGTAGAGTTGGTCCAATTAGTGCTTTGAGTTTTAACATTTGAACTTAAAAAAATGGGCGCTAATTCTTCAACACCCATTTTTCGTTTTCATAAATATACTCAGGCACATTTTTGTTTTGCGCACCAAACATAGTGCGCGAATCACTTATAAATAATTTCATTTGATCATAACTTGCTTGCGTGTCAAAGAATGTTGGGTTGTTTTCATATTTTGCAGCTGGTAGAACATAGTATTTTTTGAGGCCATTTTCCAACGGTGTATAAACCCATGTTAAAATATATCCTGAATCTTTAATAGATGTTTTTCCTTTTTCCTTTTTCAATGTTAGTTTAAACATGGCACCTCCATCTTTTTTGCGATCGCGTTGATTTGAGATATAGTTTCCAAGTGAATAAACAATTAGATTTTCTTTGCCAGAATCATCAATTTGTTTTTCCCAAACCATTTTTTGTAATACGTGTGGATGGGCGCCAACAATAATGTCTGCACCTTGGTCAAAAATGTATTTACCCATATTAATTTGCCATATTCCAGCATCTGTTTGGTATTCATCGCCCCAATGTGTAACAACAATAATTTTATCTACACCTTTAGATTTAGCTATCGCCATGTCTTTAGCAATGAGTTCTTTATCAATAAGATTTACAATGGTTGGTTTAGGAAAATCTATTCCATTTGTACCATAAGTATAATTGAGAATGGCAATTCTAAAACAATCTTGTTCTATAATTAAAGGATGATTTTCTCTTCTGTTTGTTGAGTCCTTAAAGGTTCCGGTATGCATTATTTTTAATGAATCCAATACCCATACGGTTCTTATAATACCTGCACCACCTCTATCACAACTGTGATTGTTAGATGTTACTAAAATATCCATTCCTGCGTTTTTGCACGCAACCGCCAATTCATCTGGCGAACTAAACTGTGGATATCCTGTAAATGGTGGTCCAGCTAGAGTAACTTCTAAATTGGCAATGGCATAATCAGCGTCAGAAACCTCGTCTTTAATATATTTAAAACAATTGTCATAATTGTATTTATTAGTTGTTTTATCAAAAGCAGATGTAACCTGAGGGCCATGACCCATAATGTCGCCTATGAACAACAGGTTTATTTCTCCCGAAGAGGTGTCAACCTTTTCTTGAGCAGAAACAAACGAACAAGAAAATACGGTAATGAGTAACAGAACTCGTAACATAAAACAGATTTAGTTTTATCTGTTACGAATTTGATGCCAAATGGTTTTAGAAATATTTACTCCGCGGGTTCACTCTTCATTCTTAACAAGTAGTAAAAATGAATTAGAATAATTGAGGCATTTGTAATTACGATTGGCCAGGATGTTGCTGGCAACACAAAACCATAAGCCACGAACAAGGCGCATCCTACTAAATTAATAATACGTAACCGCACCAAATTTTTATTCAAAAAAGAGATTAATACAACCGCAGACGCCAAGTAGCCAACTAGTTCGGTCATTGTTATTCCTAAAAATGTTGTAGTTTCCATAATTGATATTCAAAAAACAAAGCTAACCAATATCTAATGGTTTACGAATAATTGACAGGCGCCCCCATCAAATAAATCTTTCTTTATAGCTGATTTACATTACAACTATTCCCTTACTTTTGAAAATCGGTAGATACATATTGAAAAACCTTTTTTATATAATTTGTTTTGTTTCGTCTTCGCTTTTTGCGCAAGAGGATGGCATTTTAGTTTTTGAACCAGCTGGCGGAATTCATGAGCCAGGTGTACAAGTGACTCTTACGTCAAATTTACCAAATGCGCGCATTTATTATACTGTTGATGGTTCTGATCCAAGCTCAGCTAGTTTAAAATATTCGAAACCAATTATTGTAAAATCAATTTCTGTTATTCGTGCAATTGCTTATGGTGATGAAAAACAATCTAGGCCAATTACCAACTCTTATTTCTGCGATCGTGAATACACGTTACCAATAGTTTCTATTGTTACAAACCCGGGAAACCTTTGGGATTATGCTTCTGGAATTTACGTAAGGGGTTGTTGTTCTGATACTATTCAACCTTACCTAGGTGCCAATTTTTGGAATGATTGGGAAAAAAAATGCAACATAGAAATGTATGAACCTAATGGGGATTTAGCTTTTAATCAATTGGCCGGCTTTGGAATTTTTGGTGGGTTCAGCAAAGGTTTACCTCAAAAGTCGTTGTACGTAACGGCCCGGAAAAAATACGGAAAAAACAGTTTTGATTATCCAATTTTTCCCGCAAGAAAGATGGATGAATACAAATCTTTTTTGCTGCGTAATTCAGGTGGTGATTTTGGTAAAACACAATTTAGAGATGCGTTTATGACTCAGCTTGCAAAACCAACGGGTATAGCTATTCAAGAGTATCGGCCGGCTATTGTTTTTTTAAATGGCGAGTATTGGGGAATTCAAAATTTAAGAGAAAAAATAAATGAGCATTATTTAGAAGATAATTATGATGTTGACCCAGACAATGTGGATTTGATGGAACATCGCGATGGTGCTAAACACGGTAATTCTAAACAATATAAATATTTATTAAATTATCTCGCAACTAAAGATATGACCGACGATAAGGTGATTGCCGAACTGCGAAAGTTGATGAATATTGAAGATTTTATGACCTATAATATTGCGGAAATTTACACGGATAACAGGGATGCCGGAGGAAATATAAGATATTGGAAAGAGCGAACAGATTCAACTCAATGGCGTTGGATTTTATACGATACTGATATGGGTTTAGGAAATAATAATCCAAATGGATACAAACACAATACACTAAAAAAGTTCACATCAGCCAATAATGAAATTTGGCCTGATCCAGCTTGGTCTACTTTTATAATTAGAAGTTTGCTCAAAAATAAAAAATTAGAATACGATTACATTAATATGTTTGCTGACCAACTCAATACAGTTTATCATTCTGACACCGCGGTTGGGCTTGTGAATAAAATTGCTGATGGTATTAGAGCAGAAATACCGTTTCATCAAAAAAGATGGAATTCTTCTTTAAAATCTTGGGAAGAAAATGTTGACATTCTTAGAAAATTTGCCGATAGACGACCGTACTATTTACGTCAATTCATCATGGAAAAATTTCTGTTAAAAGATACGAGTTACGTGCAAGTTATTTATCCAGGAAATGAACAAGGAAAAATAACACTCAACTCGTTGAAAATAGAGCGTGATTTTGAAGGTGTTTATTTTGATGGAGTTCCAATCACTATTAAAGCCGCACCAAAACACGATTATGAATTTGTTGGATGGAAAGATCGAAAAGAAAAAACAGCAGAATTAACAATTTTGGTTAACGAAGATTTGGTATTGGTTCCTATGTTTAAACCAAAAAGAAAAAGTGCTTTGGCAGACAGTATTATTTTTAATGAGATTTGTTTTTTTCAACATGATTCAGACAGCTCTGGTGATTGGGTAGAGCTTTATAATCATTCAGTAAAAGACATTGATTTGAGTGGTTGGGTTTTTTCAGACGATCAATATAAGGATGGTTTTCAAGTGCCAAACGGAACTGTTGTTCCAAAAAAAGGGTTTGTAGTTCTTGCAGAAAATAAAACGATGATTACAAAATCGAAGTCGGATGTTATTGGAGATTTTGATTTTGGATTGAGTAAAAAAGGAGAAAAAATTAGACTGTATGATGCAGAAGGTTATTTAGTGGATTCACTTCATTATAAAAAATATGAAAAGGACTTTTACGGTGATACTACTTTTACAATTGGTCTTGTTCATCCAGATTCATTAAGATCAAGTATTTCAGCTTGGACGAACGAATATCCAAGTCCAGGCTCACTCAGCTTAGCCTATAAAGATTTTTTACAAAACGAAGAAGATAAGGCTTATTGGACCAAAGTGTTTTTTATTGGGGGCGGCGGGTTTTTTTTTATCTTGGTAGGTGGTCTTTGGTTCTTCCGATATTCTAAAAAGAAAAGAGGGCTGTTATAATTAACCATTCATTTATAATTATCTGTATTTGAAGTTGAATATTTTTTTACCTTTACTTTAATTAAATTTTAAAAAAACAGAATATGATAGGATTATGGGTAACCCTCGGCGTTGTTGTACTGCTGATTATTATGGTTATTTCAATGTACAACGGATTGGTAGGTCTTCGTAACAACAGAGAGAATGCTTTCGCCGATATTGATGTTCAATTAAAACAAAGGCATGATTTGATTCCTCAATTGGTTGCAACTGTTAAAGGATATGCTGATCAAGAGAAAAATGTATTGACTGCCGTTACGCAAGCAAGAGCAAGAGCAATGTCTGCTGGCACAGTGAATGATAAAATTGCAGCTGAGGTTGCTTTATCCGGAGCGATGTCACAATTCTCTATGCAAATGGAAGCTTATCCAGATTTGAAATCAAACCAAAATTTCTTGCAATTGCAACAAGAAATGTCTGATATCGAAAACAAATTAGCTGCTGTTCGTCGTTTCTTCAACTCTGCAACGAAAGAGTTAAACAATAAAGTTCAAAAATTTCCAAGCAACATTATTGCTGGAATGTTCAAATTTGGTCAAGAACCTTATTTTGATTTAGGTGTTGTTCAACGTGAAGAGCTAGATAAAGCTCCTGAAATTAAATTTTAAAAGCGATGGCTTACGTTGGTTTACACGGTCAAATCCGTAGCAACAATTTTAAGTCAATATTGTTGCTGATTGGTTTTCCTGCAGTAATTGTGGGTAGCGTGTTTCTTGTGTTTTTAATCATGAGTAATTTTGTTTGGGAGCCTTACCGCACTCAAGAATTTTTAAAAACTCTTCCTATTATTTTAGGTGCTGTTGCTATTTGGTTTGTGGTTGCTTTCTTTTTCAATTCTAAAATGATTGAATTGGCTACAGGTTCTCACACGCTTGATCGTAAAAATAACATGCGCGTTTATAATTTGGTCGAGAACCTTTGCATGTCGCAAGGAAGAAGAATGCCAAAGCTACAAATCATAGAGTCAAGCGCATTAAACGCCTTTGCAAGTGGATTAACAGAAAAAACATATTGCATAACCTTAACGCGCGGAATTATTGATACACTTAATGATCAAGAGTTAGAAGGTGTTATTGCACACGAGCTTGCTCATATTATCAATAAAGACGTTCGTTTGCTTATTGTGTCAATTATTTTTGTTGGAATACTAGGATTCATCGTTAACATATTGTTTAGAACATTGGTTTATGGTGGACGCGGAAGTAGTGATAGAAAAAAAGACGGACGACTAATTATTGTTGTATTGCTTGTTAGCGCATTAGCTTATTTAATTACAATTTTATTCCGTTTTGCGTTGTCACGAAGACGAGAATATATGGCGGATGCTGCAGCCGCAGAAATGACTAAAAGACCAGAAGCGCTTGCTAGTGCTTTGAGAAAAATATCAGGAAATTCAACGGTTGAAGAAGTGGGAGCAAGTGATGTAAAATCAATGTTCATCTCTAACGAACCTAAAGCTTCTGCATTTTCGGCCATCACTGGTTTGTTTGCTTCGCATCCACCAATCATGAAAAGAATTGCGTTTTTAGAACAAGTTTAATTTTGTTTAAATGATATTAAGAGCCCTGCTGTTATTAACGGTGGGGCTTTTTGTTTTTTGAAATTTGACTTTTGAATTTCTTTACCCAGGATCTTGAAATGCTGGGTTGGTTACAAAGCTACTATCAGACAAAGAAACCAAGAACCAAAACAGATTAAGTTTATCAGTTGGATTCATGTTGCTTCCTCCTGTTCCAATATGTTTCATCAATGGATCTATTGTTGGAGATGAAGTAAGTCCGCTGCTGTAGTGATTAATAACTTCAGTTAGACTGTTGAATCTTCCGTCGTGCATGTATGGCTTTGTAAAAACTAAATTGCGAAGTGTTGGAGATTTAAATTTTCCATTGTCAAAACTATTGCCTGTTATTGCCCCCAAACCATTGTCTGCAAAAGTAGCATCAAGCCCGTTATTATGAAAAGTATTGTCGGTCCACAACGGATTAAATGCGTCGCCGTGACAATGAAAACAATCTCCTTTTGTTTCGTCCATAAAAACAGAAAAACCTTCGTAAGCTTTTGTTTGGTCGGTACTATTCCATCCACTCACACCGGTATTTAAGTATTTATCAAAAGGCGAGTTGGCGGAAATCAATGTGCGCATAAATTGAGCCAGGGCTTTCGTCACCAAAACAGAGTCTATCGTCTCGGTTTCAAAAACCTGTTTAAATAAAGCTGGATACAAAGCGTCGGCCAGAAGTTTTGAAGCAACGTTGGGCCAAGTATCGTGCATTTCAATTGGATTAACGACTGGCGCTAACGCCTGAGTTTCTATGCCTTCTGCACTTCCATCCCAAAATAATTTTGTCATCCAACCTAGATTAATTATAGGCATCGCATTTCTGCTTCCGTCTATTCCGTCTATTCCTTTGCTAAAATTAGTTGTGTCACTAAATGAGGCAGAAGGTATATGACAAGAACCGCAAGACTGTGTATTATCTGCCGATAAGCGCTCTTCAAAAAATAATTTTCTCCCCAATTCTACTCCTTCTGCTGTCATTGGGTTGTCTGTCGGAATTTGAAGTGGAGATAAATATTCTGCAATAATTTCAGGATATTCAATTATATAAGGTGTGGTTGTTACCGGAGTAATTTTTGGGTCTTTTCTGCAAGAAATGAAAAGTATTAAACCACTTAATAAAAAGAGTTTTGTTTGAGAAAGTTTAATATAATTCTGCTTAATCATTTGTTGTAGTTAGCGCTCAGCACCTAAACAAAATTACGTATTTATTGCGGAAACGTTGGGATACTACCAAAATTGCAGATAACAAATTCCAAATTCCAATGGGTCTTTTATCTATTAACTGAATAGGCATCGCTGATTATAAGGATTTTCGTGTTTGATTGTTTTTTGGAATTTTATATTGTCTAACTTTGCTTTAAATGCGTGAAGTAAGCTACATCTATAAAGGATTAATTGATTATAAAGAAGCTTGGGATTTTCAAGAATCACTCTTCAAAATTTCAGTCGATTCAAAAATTGATGCGCGAAAAAACGTTATGGTGGTTACTCCTGAAAATTATTTAATTTTTTGCGAGCATCCGCATGTTTATACACTTGGTAAGAGTGGCGCAGAAACTAATTTACTCATCAATCCTGAAACACTTTTAGAAAAAGGCGCAACATTTTATAAAATAAATCGCGGTGGCGATATTACTTATCATGGTCCCGGCCAACTCGTGATGTATCCTATTTTTGATTTAGACCAATTTTTTACCGACATTCACAAATACATGCGTTACCTTGAAGAGGCCGTAATATTAACGCTCAGCGAATTTGGAATAAAATCAGGACGAGTATCAGGCTCAACCGGAGTTTGGTTGGATATTGGCACACAAAATGAACGTAAAATTTGTGCCATGGGCGTTAAGAGTTCGCGCTGGGTAACCATGCATGGCATAGCGCTAAATGTAAATCCAGACCTCTCCTACTTCAATCATATTGTGCCTTGTGGAATTGTTGACAAAAGTGTAACTTCGATGCAAAAGGAATTAGGCAAAGAAATTTTGTTAGAAGATGTACGCGAATCGTTGCGAATTAACATGGCAAATGTATTTGATTTTGATTATCGAAAATAAAAAAAAGCATGAGTCAATAACCATAAGTTTGCGCGCCTCAGGGAAAAAAAAATTAAAGCAATGCGAATAGTAAAAAAAATAGTAAAATGGATTTTTATTGTCATCCTTCTTTTTTTGATCGGAGTTAACATTGCTATAGTTGTTACCGGCCGATATTACATCTACAAAGGAATTGCCAATACTTATATGAAAGGTCACATTCGACCAACTATTTATGATTTAGAAGTTTTTAATAATCGTAAAGTTGAAATTGGTGCACCTCAGCCTTGGGCAGATCACATAAATTTGGGTAGATTAACTATTTCTAACGATGAACGTGAATTAATTGAGCGCCTCAACACAGCGTCTTTTTTAGTTCTCTATCGCGATACTGTTATTTTTGAAGAATATTGGGGAGACCATGGACCAAATGTGATTGGAAACTCTTTTTCGATGGCCAAATCAGTTGTTTCTATTTTAATTGGAGTTGCACTTGAAGAAGGTAAAATAAAATCGTTAGACGAGCCCGTAGCAAATTATTTGCCTGAGTTTGATGACGAGAAAAAGAACATTACAATCCGCCACGTATTAACTATGTCAACCGGATTATCTTGGAGTGAAAGTTACATTAGTCCTTTCTGTGATGTGGCCGAACTGTATTACGATACAGATGATAGAGATCTTTCATGTAACCGACGAATTATTGAAGAAGAGGCGGGAAAAATATTCGAATACAAAAGCGGAGACACGCAAGTATTAATGTATGTTTTAGCCGAGGCAACTGGAATGAATGTATCAGATTATGCATCCGAAAAATTATGGAAACCAATGGGCGCTGAAAGCGAAGCCTGGTGGAGTTTAGCTGATGGTGAAGAAAGTACAGAGAAAGCATTTTGCTGTTTGTATGCCACCTCGCGTGACTTTTTAAGATTGGGGAAACTGGTCAACAAACGTGGTAATTGGAACGGTAATCAACTAGTGCCTAAGAGCTACATGGATGAGCTTTGCACACTTGCCCCACTTAAAAAAGCAGACGGAAAACCAAATAATGTTTATGGATTTCAATATTGGATTTATAATGGAATGCCTTATGAAGTGACTTATTTTAGAGGTATGTCTGGCCAATATATTATCTCCATTCCTGAAAAAGAGTTGGTCATTGTGCGCACCGGAAATGGTACTGACTCTAATTGGAAAAACACAGAGGAAGTAAAAGACGACGCCCTGGAAGGGCATTATGCTGAGTTGCCGAAATACATTGAAATTGCGATGAGTTTGCGCGCACAGGCTGGGGGAAAATAGATTGCCAAAACCAACCCCAAATAGGTTGTCACCGCTAACGGAGAGAGAGGGGCTTTCAACCCGTTACCAAAAGTATTAATTGATAACCCTTTTGTAATTTGACTTTTTGGATTTTTGAATTTTTTTTTGAACGCAGTGAAAAAAGACATCCCCATATTAAAAGTAGAAAACATTGCCGTGGCCGTTGTTAAAGAGTGGAACGATGAAAAAACACACGAAGTTTATAATGTTTATCTAATCAATCAAAAAAAACACCTCATCAAGAATACACTTGTTTCTTCAAAAGGTTATGGTTCCAATGTTTTAACTGGTGAGGAAGTTAAGACCTCTACCCTGCGCCATTTTTTGGGTGATGTGGATGGAAATTCTTTTGCAAAAATAGAACCGATTGTTGAAGAAGTGTTTGGAATCAACAACGAATATTGGGTCAGTTTTTACGACAACAATCAACTCTACGATAAGAAGTATATTTTTTTGGCAGAGTCAATTACGGATGAGAATATGATTAATATACCCATCATTAATAAAAAGGGCGTAATGATTTAATGGCTTGTTTTTTCGTGGGAAAAAACTTTTCAACAATTCGTTTTTCTCGAAGCACAATTAATTTTGTTTCAAGACCTTTATCATTATGCAACTACAAAAAGTAAACATAGAAAAAGTTCTTTTTCTAGACATTGAAACGGTTCCTGAAGTTTATAAATTTTCAGAACTGGACACAACAACAGCAGGGCTTTACGACGCAAAAACGAAATGGCAACAAAAGGATGGCGCAACAGTGGAAGACACCTACGAGAAGGCTGGTGTATATGCCGAGTTTGCAAAAATCATTTGTATATCGTGCGGCATTGTTGCTGATAAACCTCACGGCAAAGAGATTAGATTAAAATCATTTTCAGGGGATGATGAAAGACAAGTGCTGCTTGATTTTGCTAAACTGTTGAATCAACATTATAATTCGCCTTACCATATAATGTGTGGGCACAACGCCAAAGAATTTGATTTTCCGTTTATTGCGAGGCGTATGTTAATCAACGGAATTGATCTGCCTGGTGCGCTTGATATTGCAGGTAAAAAGCCGTGGGAAATTGCTCATATTGATACCATGGAATTATGGAAATTTGGTGACTTTAAACATTATAGTTCGCTCAGTTTGCTTTGTCATATTTTTAAAATACCAACCCCTAAAGATGACATTTCAGGAGCTGATGTGGCGCGCGTGTATTATGAAGAAAATGATTTGAAACGTATTACTAAATATTGTGAAAAGGATGTAATTGCTGTTATTCAATTGTTTTTAAGATTCAGAAATGAACCGCTTGTAGAAATTGATAATATTCAGGAATGACTATCGTCTTATTAAAAAAAATAGGGCAAGTATTAATTTCAGTTTCGCTTTTATTTCTATTGTCTTGTGGAGGGTCAGAGTCTCAGAACAATACTGAATTAAAGGTTCCTGATCAATTTCCTGCTTTTGATGATTTCCCTGATTCATTGTTTTATGGAATTAATTTTGGGCAGTCTATTCAAGAAACAGAGCAAGAGTTAATTGAGCTGGGTTTTGATTTGAATGATTCGGCCGGGGCTAAATATTTCATCCAAAAAAATGATTCGACAGAATTTATTTTACCTGATAAAAACAAGCTCAGTTCATTTAAAATTTTTGTTTACTCTCAAACATATATCAAGCATAAGAAAGATCTTTTAGATCGCTTCAAAACAAGTTCTGTGGGCAATAATTTATCTGATGAGTTTTCTGTATTTCAATATGAATTGGATAATGTTGATTTTAAGCTTTCTGTTTTTGCTCAAGAAGAATATTTGCGATTGAGTTTTGAGGAAAGATTGAGTAAATAGGAAAATAATAAATGGAACGCAGATGTTTATGATTTACGCCGCTCAGAACATATTTTATCATAAAAAATCTGTGTCATCTGTGTTCAATAAAACAACAGGTTTTTTCAAAGTGATTAACTTAGGTCTTGATTTGCAGAAAAGTGGATTAGACAAACTCGTTAAAAACCATGCGTTTCAAATTTTAAAACACATAGACACATTGAAAACATAAAACTCTTATGGCCCTTATAAAATCTTGTCGAGGAAAATCCCCCATCATTCCTGAAACGTGTTGGTTAGCAGAAAACGCTACTGTTGTTGGCGATGTAACAATGGGCGAAAATTGCAGTGTTTGGTTTAGCGCCGTTGTTCGTGGCGATGTAAACAGCATTCAGTTTGGTAACAATGTCAATATTCAAGATGGAGCAGTTGTTCATTGCACTTACGAGAAAACAAAAGTTGTTTTGGGGAATAATGTTTCTGTTGGTCACAACGCACTTGTTCACGGTTGCAAAGTAGGCGACAATGTGTTGATTGGAATGGGCGCAATTGTCATGGATAATTGTGAGATCGCCGACAATTGTATTATTGCTGCAGGTGCCGTCTTACTTGAAAACTCTAAAGTTGAATCTGGAACAATTTATGCCGGCGTACCAGCTAAAAAAGTGAAAGATTTAAGTCCTGAACTTTTTAAAGGAGAGGTGCAACGAATTGCAAATAATTACAGAATGTATGCTTCTTGGTTTGAAGAGAAATAATTTATTCACAAACTAAATCAACAATTAGCACATCATCCGTTTTAGTAACTTTTGCCAAACCTGATTTTGTAAGGCCTTTAATTCCAGTATCCCAAGCCTTGTTGCTGAGTGCTGTTTTTTCTTTCAACGCATTTAGTTCCATCGTTTTCTCCCTGGATAAAATGTCAAAAATTACCTTTTCGTTCTCTGTTAATTCAGGTCCTTTTTGTCCAAATTTTTCTGGTCGCATCTGCGGGAAGAAAAGGACTTCTTGTATGGCTTGATTGTTTGTCAAATACATCACCAAGCGGTCAATCCCAATTCCTAACCCTGATGTTGGTGGCATACCGTATTCAAGCGCACGTAAAAAATCGTTGTCAATGAACATGGCTTCATCATCGCCTTTTTCAGAAAGTTTTAATTGATGCTCAAAACGTTCGCGTTGATCTATCGGATCATTTAATTCGGAATAAGCGTTTGCCACTTCTTTTCCGCAAATCATCAACTCAAAGCGTTCTGTTAATTCAGGGTTATCGCGGTGCTCTTTGCACAGCGGCGACATCTCTTTCGGGTAATCAATAATGAAGGTTGGTTGAATGTATTTGCCTTCGCATTTAGCTCCAAAAATTTCATCAATTAATTTTCCACGACCCATTGTATCATCAGCATTGATACCGTTTGCAAGACACCAGGTTTTCATTTCAGATTCTGTTTTTCCATCAATATCAAAGCCTGTAAAATCAATGATCGATTGGCGCATGGTTACGCGTTTGTAAGGTGCTTTAAATTCAATGGTGTGTTCAGAAAACTGTGCAGTTGTTGTTCCGTTTACAAATTTTGCCGTGTGTTCAAGCAGTTGCTCCGTGAACTCCATCATCCAATTGTAATCTTTGTAGGCCACATAAATTTCCATCGCTGTAAATTCAGGATTGTGTGTTCTATCCATTCCTTCGTTTCGGAAATTTTTCGAGAATTCATAAACACCTTCAAAGCCACCAACAATTAATCGTTTTAAATAAAGTTCGTTGGCAATTCGTAAATACAAAGTTGTGTCTAATGCGTTGTGATGTGTTGTAAAAGGCCGAGCGGCGGCACCTCCTGGAATGGGTTGTAAAATGGGTGTCTCCACTTCAAAATAGTTTCGTGCATTAAAGAATTCACGGAAAGCGGTAAAGACTTTGCTGCGTTTAATAAAAACTTCTTTTACATGCGGATTTACAACTAAATCTGCATAGCGCTGACGATAGCGTAATTCGGGGTTTGTAAAGGCATCATGAGTAACTCCTTCAGCATCTGTTTTAGGAAGTGGTAATGGCTTTAAAGATTTACACAACAAAGAAAAATCAACAACACGAACAGTAATTTCACCTACTTGAGTTTTAAACAGTTCTCCTTCTACACCAATAAAATCGCCTAAATCAAGTAATTTTTTAAATAAATCGTTGTATTTAAATTTATCGTCTCCCGGACAAATTTCATCACGGTTAAAATAGATTTGAATTCTTCCCTCACTATCTTGAATTTCACCGAAAGAAGCTTTTCCTTGAATTTTTTTTCGCATCAATCTTCCTGCAATCACAACCTTTTTTCCCTCTTCGTAATTTGAAAGAATGGCGGATGATAAATGTGTAACAGGAAATAACGCAGCGGGATATGGATTTATTCCAAAGCTCCTAATTTCATCTAGTGTTTGTCTGCGTTGAATTTCTTGTTCGGAAAGGTCAATTGTACTCATGTTGATTGTGCTATTTGAATGACAAAGATAATTAAAAGAGCGGGTTTTTTAGTTGGCAGTCGGCAGTCGGCAGTGGCCGTCTGCAGTTTTTGTGAAGTGGCTCTAGACTTTTAAGAATGAATGCAGTCCAACTACTGCCAACGGCCAAGTTTTATTCCTATTACATAACTAAACCCGAATTCCGCCGTATAGAAATCTATATCACGAAATGAGATGAAAGAATTAATTGCCGGTTTATCAAAACAAATCAGAGATGCCATTTCAATTGGGCGTAGCGCGAAGTTTAATGCTAAGGATAAAGGAATTAATTCAATCATTGTTTGTGGATTAGGCGGCTCTGGTATAGGTGGAAAAATAATTAGTTTGTTGTTGATTGATGAATTAAAGGTTCCTTTTCTTACAACAAATGATTATACGATTCCTGCTTGTGTTGATGAAAACACGCTAGTTATAGCATCGTCTTATTCTGGTGATACAGAAGAAACAATTTATGCTGTTCGCGAAGCAGTTAAAAGAAATGCAGAGATTGCCGTAATAACTTCCGGTGGTGAATTGTTAGAAATGGCAAAATCAAAAGGTTGGAATTATGTTATAGTTCCAGAAGGCGAGCAACCAAGAGCAATGTTAGCTTATTCTCTTGTTCAACAATTGTTTTTATTAAATCGGTATAACTTAATCAGCTCAAGTCAAATTGATTTGTTAAATGATGTTCCGGCGTTTATTGATAAAAACGAATTAGCAATACAAGTTGAAGCTAAACGAATTGCAGATTTCATTTATAAAAAATCAACTATCATTTATTCAGGTTCAAACTTTGAAGGGATTGCGGTGCGGTTTAGACAGCAGTTAAACGAGAATGCAAAGGAACTTTGTTGGCATCATGTTTTACCTGAGATGACGCACAATGAATTAGTTGGCTGGGCTGGTGGTTCGGATAAATTTGCAGTAGTGTTTTTAAATACAGATTATGATCATTCGCGCACAGGTTACCGCTGGGCATTTTGTAAAGAGATCATTTCAAAATATACACCTACAATTACTGAAATAAATGCCGTGGGGTTAAATAAATTAAGCCAGAATTTTTACCTGATTCATTTAACAGATTGGATTTCTTTTTTCCTTTCAGAGAACAAAAATGTGGATGCTGTAGAAGTAAATGTCATTGGCGATTTAAAGTCTGAAATGGCTAAAAAAAAATAGTTTAAAGCTGTTTTAAGTGTCAACCGTGTTATTTCATTACTATTTTTAAATTTGACTCAATTCTTTTGGTTCGAGTTTTGAAAGAAATACGAGATAAATAAACTACATGCAAACTCTTTTACTCACATCTGTTTTAACTTTCTTCGCTTTGGTCCAACCCTCTAAGCTGCAGTTAATGGAAGAGGCCATTGATCGGGTGCTAATGACCAACATTATATCTTACGAAAGAGGAAAAGTTTTTGAGGCAAAACTGGCCGATGTCACCATTACTTATACAGGAACTACTAGTATTGATGCAAAACAAGATAGCTTAGCTTATTTTGTTTATGGGAGCTATACTTTTGCCAAATACAGCTATATTCAAACACCCAATCCACTAACTGGCACAACAAGCGGAAGAACAATGAATTCAAACGGTTCAAGAAGTTATGTTGCGCGAGTTAAAGCTGTTTTAGATGATTATCGCGTTCAAGAAATTATTGTAATTGATGAGCCTGATAAATTTCAATTTGAATTTATG
>Ga0105048_10002858_pt1 | contig 28190 bp, 28 predicted proteins | sample MAT05_FD_78382 | JGI IMG/M metagenome (GOLD analysis project Ga0105048, IMG submission 78382) | Freshwater microbial communities from Lake Fryxell liftoff mats and glacier meltwater in Antarctica - MAT-05 | ecosystem: Environmental > Aquatic > Freshwater > Ice > Liftoff microbial mat | place...
ACCGCCACCGCCACCACCACCACGGGGGCGATCTTCAGCTTCGTTGACGCGCAGGGCGCGGCCGTCGAGCGAGGCGCCGTTCATGCCACGAATTGCGTTTTGCGACTCCGTCTCGGAGCCCATGGTGACGAAGGCGAAGCCGCGCGAGCGGCCCGACTCGCGATCGGTAACGACGTGCACGTCTTGAACAGCACCGAATGCCGCGAATGCCTCGCGGACGGTGTCCGATGTTGCGCTAAACGAGAGATTGCCTACGTAGAGTCGAGTTCCCATGTTGCTTGCCTGTCACCGTTCGGGCCTCTCATCGAGTCTCCCCTCAGGTGGCCACGAACCCTGGGAGGAAGAGCCACCCGCTGAAAGATTGGGTGGCTTCCGCGTTGTCGCGTTGCAGAGAGTGGCACGATTTCCGAAACGGAGACGGCGACTTCAGCTACCGGGACTAGCGTGAACCGCCCGAATTATGGCGGTCCTGCACTGGAAAAGCAACCCTACGGCCGGCCGGTTCTGCAGGCTTGGGCGGCGGGTCTAAATTAGCTTGGACCCGCCGCCTTACTTCTTCTCGATGCTCTGCGACGGCGGTAGCCGGTCCCAGCGAAGGGAGTCGCCCGTCAGCGTCGAGACTCGCTTGGCCCGACCCCCATCGAGGCGCATGACATAAAGACCGGGCCCCTCACCGGACGTTCTGGTGGAGAAAAACGCGACCAGGCGTCCGTCGGCGCTGCAAGCTGGGTAGCTGTTGGAGCCTGCACCTTGCGTGAGCCTGGCCAGCTGCCCGCCGTTTTCGCCGGTCGCCACGAGGTCGAGGATCTTGCCCAAGCCGGCCGAAAACACGGTTCGAATCCCATCGGGATGTCGACAGAAGGTGGGCGCCGACGCCATCACACCCTCTGGCGAGATGGGCTTGCCGTCGACATACACCCGCTGGTTGAACTTGCCCTCGCCGACGAACGCGAGCTTGCCAGTCGGCGTGAAGCTGGGCCGGAACGCCATCCCGATGGGCGATGCCTCTTTCAGCTCGCCGAAATTCGGGCCGGTGAAGATCTTGATCTTGTCCTGCACGCCGATCGAGACGGCGACTTGCGTGAAGTCCTTGTTGAAGGCGAGACCGTAGATGCTGCCTTTGACGTTCGTCTTGATGGGCTTGTCCGGCTCGCTCTTCTTGAAGATCTTGTATTCGTCTTTGTCGACGCTGGCCGACCAGAAGAGCTCGCCACCCGCACCGTAAGCAGGCGCGATGGCGACGTGGTTCGTCGGCGAGATGGGCTTCGCGTCGAAACCATCGGAGTCGATGCGATAGACGCGTCGCAGCGAGCCGCTGCCAGAGACGAACGTCATCTGGCTGTAAAAGCCACCTTGCGTCCCAGTGAGCGCGCCGATGATTTGGTCCGCCACGAAATGGGACTCGGAGCGCACGAGATCGATGGGCACTTCGAAGCGTTTCTCGAACACGGGCTTGTCGCCCGACGAGACCAGAAAGGCCTGCGCGCGTAGCTCCACCTTTCCGTCGGTAGATTTGCGGCCGACGACACGCACGATCGCCTCGGCGCCTTTGGCCTGCCATGCCTTCACGTCGACCGGCGAGTCGGCCATGTACACGCCTGGAGGCGCGGCGCTGTCGGGCAACACTTCGAACTCACCGGAGAGCTCGATGTCCCGCTGAACGACGCTGCGCAAAGTAACGTCTTCGAAGTCGGGCGCGAGCGACGGCAAGATGGCGATCTTCGGCAGCGGACGTGTCGAGGCTTCGGGTGTGACGACGATGTTCGCGAGCGGGTCGTCGGCGGGTGCCGCCGGCTGCGCGCCGAGCCGTGTGGAGCCCGTGAAGGCGGCCATCGCGACCGCGATGCCCAACCCGATGACGACTCGTGATGTATGCGCGCGATTCATGATTTTTCGCCTAGTTGCAGCCCGAACTGCACGAAAGGGTGACCGACAAGGACGAACGTTTCAGATCTGGCCTATCTTCCGGCGCAGGCGGCACTTGCGAGCCGACTTTGCCGCCGAGATGTCCCTTGGCAGCTGCATCGAATGCGCTGTTGCCGGTCGACCCACATGAAGCTGCTGTGACGGTGCCGTCGCCGCTCAGCGATACACTGCAGCTCACCATCAGCTTCTTGATCTCTTCCGGGGGAAGACCAAGACCGCTGACGGAAAAGCCCCGCCTGAAGAACGAAACCAAACGGCCCTGGTATTGCGCACCGACGAAGTCGTCGAGTCCGCCGTCTTTTTCGCAGCCCGGCCCCGTGCAGCCAGGCCCACCTGGGCCCGACGTGCCACCGTCGGGATCGATCGTCGCTTGGCCCGCGTCTTCGTTCGACTCTGTTTGGCCAGCGTCTGCGCCCTCGGTGTCGGCGTCTATTTCCGGACCCGCATCTTCGACGGTGGCGACCTTCTTGTCGGCATCCGGAATCGACGCCGGATCCTCATCGGCCTTCGTCGATGGAGTCGGTACGTCAGGCGGAGGCGGTGTCTCTTGGATCGCCTTCTTGATGGACGCAGGCGCGCGGTTCCACATGTCGGGCAGAACGGCTTTTTTGCCCCCGAGCCTGGCGGCCTTGAAAGCCTCTTCGTCGATCACTGGGATCACGCGGACGGACTTTTCGCCCTTGTCGACCTCGTTCATCGGCGCGTCACTGAAGCTCGTCATCACGATGAGCACGCCGACGCCGAACTGGATCGCGACAGCGACGATGATCGCCGACGCGACCTCCCAGCCCTCGTAGTCGCTGGTCATCGTGGCGCTCACGGCGTCACTTGCCCTTGACCGGAGGTGCGGCCTTCACAGGCTGCGCCGTGGATTCGCCTTCGATCTCCGGCTGCACCAGCAGATTCAAGCCCTCTACGCCGGCACGGCGGGCGGCGGCGACAACGCGCGCCACCACACCGTAACGCGCGTTCTTGTCGGCGCGGATGTAGAGCTCTTTCTCGATCTGCACGCGCGGATGGCGGATGAGCTCTTCTTCGATGGTGGCCGTGACGTCGCGCTCGCCGAACCAGATCGTCTCGTCTGGCTTCACCGTCACGACGAGCTTGGTGTCCTTCAGCGGCACCTCGGTCGCCTTCACTTCGGGCAGCTCGACGCGAAGGCCGGTGGCGAGCAGTGGCGCGGTGATCATGAAGATCACGAGCAGCACGAGCATGACGTCCACCAACGGCGTGACGTTGATGTCGGCGAAGCCGCTGCCTCTGCGCTTTCCGCCGACGCTTGCTCCCATAAGTCAGCCCCCCGCGTATTGACCCATCGCAGGCGGCCGACTCTGCGCGATCGTGCGATCTGCCGAGATTGCGAGCTTTTGGTCGCTCTCTGCCACGAGGGTCACCCATGCTTCCGATGCTGCCTCCAGCTCGGAGACGAGATCTTCTAGACGACGATTCAACAGGTTGTAGAAGATGAGCGCAGGGATGGCGGCAATAAGGCCCACCAGAGTCGCCACGAGCGCCTCGCCGATGGCAGGTGCAACGACCGGCAAGCTTGCGCTCTTTTTCACGCCGATGCGCAAGAAGGCCACCAAAATGCCGTACACGGTGCCGAGCAGGCCGATGAACGGCGCCGACGAGGCGATCGATGCGAGCAGCGTCATCATGTTGCCGGCTCGCTGTTGCTCGTCGACGATTGCGCGCTTGGCAATCGACTCGAGCACCTTTGCGCTGCCGCCGCGCTTGGAGAGCGCGAGGACGACGCGAGCGCCGGGTGAGCCCGCATGGCGCTGCGCAACGGCGAACAGATCTTTCGCGTCGATCAGGTTGAACACCTCGCGTTCGAACGCGTGCAGCGCGCCGCGCATGCGACCGAGCTGCAGCGCCTTCAAGATGGCGATCACCCAGACCAAACCGGCAAGCGCGACGAGAAACCAGAAGATCGCGAACCCCAAGCCGACCTCGGTCGGGATGAGCTTCACCGGTGTTTCGTCGCCCTCTGCTTGTTGGGCGAGCGCGAATAGCGCGACGCTGTTCATTCTTCGGTGGGGGCTCGATTACTCGGCGAGCAGAATCTCGACTCGACGGTCTCGGGCCCAGCTGTCCTCGTCTGTGCCGGAGGCCTCGAACTCACCCTTTGAGCTCGTCGCCATTTTGCCCTGTTCGACGCCTTTTTTTGCGAGGAAGCCAGAGATGGAGCCTGCTCGACGCTGCCCCAACCCAAGGTTGTACTCCAGCTCCCCGCGGGGGTCGGCGTGACCGACGAGCTTCATGCCTTTGCCCTTGAGCGGGCCGGTGATGAAGCAGCGCGCGAGCGCGTCGAGCACGTTGGTGGCCTCGGGCGAGACCTCGGTCGAGTCGAAGGCGAATTTGGCAGTCGGCATGTCGCCGCAGGCCTTGATGATCTTGTCGTCGATCTTGACGGCGCTCTTGGTCTCGTCGGCCTTCTCGCCTTTGGGTGCGCTCGTCTTGACGGTCGCGTTGTCGTCGGCTGTATTGGCCTTGGGCTCGTCGCCGCAGCCGATCACGCCGCTGCATGCGACAGCTGCGATCAGAAGAATGCGAAGCTTGCTGGTCATGTGTCTTCCTCTAGCCGAAACGACTGGCTTCGGCGGTCCTACCATGGACGGGCCCAGCCGCAAAACCGGCTCGACCCTAGCCGAGCTAGGGCAAATCGCTACGCCGCCTTCTTTGCTGGCTCCACAGAGTGGCAGGGCTGGCGCGGCCCCTCGCTCGTGCTAGCGAGCCGCATGGGACTTGCCGACGCGTTGAAGGACGAAACCAAGAAATCAGCCATCATCGATGACGCAGTGAAGCTGGTCGACGCGGAGGTCGCTGGCAAAGGCGGGCTCTCTGGTTTCGCGGTGAAAAAGGGCTATGACGCAGTGAAGAGCATCAAGCCGGGCTTCGTTCAGGAAGCCGTCGCCAGGCTGCTCCCCGACATGGCCGTCAAGGTCGAGCCCTTCTGGGATGCCGGCAAAAAAGACGGCTCTCCCAAGGCCCACCTCGAGAAGAACCGCTCACAAGTGGCCGATGCGCTGCTCTCCGTGACGGACCTCAAGGTCCAGGGCGCCAAGAGCAGCCTGGTACGCAGCACTTACAAGATGCTCCGCGGCACAGCGAAGAAGCACGTTGAAGAGGCCATGCCGCGTCTCGGTGGTTTGCTCGAGAAGCACGGCGGCTAGCCACTCGAAAACCGGGTAACATCCCCGCATGATCGGTATGCGTATGGCGCCGCCGCTGCTGTGCGTTCTGGCGATGAGCGCGTGCGCCGAGATCGACTTCGGGGTTTCTGCGGGGGGTGGCGGAGCCGGCGCGGGGGGCGGCGGAGCCAGCACGGGGGGCGGCGCTTCAGAAGGCGGCGGATCGGCAGGCGCCGAAAATTGCGTGAACGGCCTGGACGACGACGACGACAACCTCGTCGATTGTGCCGACTCCGACTGCAGCGCGTTCGCTTGTGTCGCTGTTCCCGAGGGCTGGGGTGGCCCCGTGGAGCTGCGTCCGGAGGAAACGACCTGCAACGGCGCCTTTTCTGTCGAGGTCCTCACACTGAAGAGCAGCGTCGTTGTGGAGAGCGCGACATGCGCGTGCAACTGCGCGGGCGGCACGCCTGCCTGCGACAGCGTGACGGCGTCCTTCTATGGGTCCGGCGAGTGCAACGGAGGCGCCAGCACTCAAACGCTCGGCAACAGCCTGTGTGAGACACTCGACCGTGTGGCCGGAGCGGACTCGTACCTGGTGCACGGCGTCCCGCCCGGCCTCCAATGCGCTGTCGGTGTCGAGACCGCGGTACCCACACCAGCGTTCGTTTCGCAACGCCTGTGCGGGCCACCAACCGGTGGCGGCGGCGGTTGTGACGAGGGCTCGTGTGCGCCAACCGGTCAAGTCTGCGTCTACGCCCCAGGCAGCGTCGCGTGCCCGGCTGGCTTCGAGAGCCCGCTGGTGCTGTTCAACGACTTCGTGGACAGCCGAAGCTGCCTGGCGGGTTCATGCGCTTGCGCGGCCCCGACCGGCGGCTGCGTTGCGACGCTCGCCCTCTTTGACAATCTAAACTGCGTCGGCGGGGTGATTTCCACAGCGCTCACGGACATCTGCACGAACTTCAACTTCGGGGGTGGGCCCAGCTACAGCGCCGCGGTGGACGTCACTCCGGGAGCCTACAGCTGCACCGAGTCGGGCGCCGGTGCACCCACCGGCAGCGTGACGCTGAACGCCCCGACGACTGTCTGTTGCACGCCCTGAGCTCGCTGCGGTTCAGAAATCGCGAACGCGCGCGGTCGTGCTGCTGACGTCGGGCTGTTTCGGCAACAGCTCCCAGCGAAACGAGTAGGACGCAGCGCCCTGATCCAGGTCGAGGCGCACTTCTTTGCTGGTGGCGCTGAGCGACCCTTCGTGCTGAAGGCATACGCGCGAGCCTCGGACTTTGATGTTGTCCAGCGTGTCGGTCGCGAGTGAGCTGACGGCGGTGTCGACCGCCAAACACGAGAGCGTAGACGGCGACGGCTCGTCCGGCTCGAGGCTCGCGGGCGTACATGCGCCGAGCTCGATCCGACGCGACGTCAGCTCACGCCCGTCGACCTCGACAGTGGCTACCCAGCGGCGCGTAGCGCCTTGCCAGGTCCGCATCTTGATGTCGAAGCACAGCTCGTCCGCGCTCGATTTGAGGAGGGCCGCCTCCGACGTCAGCGAACCGGCGGGTAAATTGAGCAGCTCTTCCGAGCCGGTGTGCTCCGGCACCTGGATGGCAACAGGCAGCAGGAACATGCTGGACAGCGGGCTCTGCGAGACGCCGCTACCCATGGTGGCGCACCCAAGCGTGCCTGCGCAGAGCGCGAGCACGAACGGCAGCGGGGAGCGAACGACGCAACGCATGGGAGAGGAATCAAAGCCCGTCGAAGGGCCTCGCGCAAGCCACCCACGGGTTAAGTTCCGTGAAAGGGGCGACTCTCGGCCCACACTCGCAAACAGGGCGGGCCAGCACGGCGCGGCGGAAATCACTAGCGCTAGGGGTGAACCCCCACTAAGTACGCGCGACCTTTCCCAGGAGAACGCTTCGCCATGGACCTCGCAAAGATCCGCAATATCGGGATCTCCGCTCACATCGACTCGGGCAAAACCACGCTGACCGAGCGCATCTTGTTCTACACCAAGCGCATTCACGCGATTCACGACGTGAAGGGTAAAGACGGTGTCGGCGCAAAGATGGACTCGATGGATCTCGAGCGCGAGCGCGGCATCACCATCCAGTCAGCAGCCACGCACTGCTTCTGGAAGGGAACCCACATCAACATCATCGATACGCCCGGCCACGTCGACTTCACGATCGAAGTCGAACGCGCCTTGCGCGTGCTCGATGGCGCCATCTTGGTCCTGTGCGGCGTCGCCGGCGTGCAATCGCAGTCGCTCACGGTCGACCGCCAGATGCGCCGCTACAGTGTTCCTCGCATCGCCTTCGTGAACAAGCTCGACCGCGCCGGCGCGAACCCCTACCGCGTGAGAGATCAGCTGCGCGAGAAGCTCAAGCTGAACCCGGTCATGCTGCAGATCCCGATCGGTCTGGAAGACAAGCACGAGGGCATCGTCGACCTCATCAAGATGGAGGCGCACCGCTTCTCCGGCCCCAATGGCGAAGAGATCTCCACTGAAGCGATTCCCGCCGACCTGAAGGAAGAGGCCGAGAAGTATCGCGCCGAGATGCTCGATCAGCTGTCGCTCTTCGACGACGCGCTCGCCGAGGCGATCCTTGAAGAGAAGGTCACGCCGGAGCTCATCGTTGCGGCCATTCGCAAGGGCACCATCGGGCTGAAGATCGCTCCCGTGATGATGGGCTCCGCCTACAAGAACAAAGGCGTCCAGATTCTGCTCGACGGCGTCAACTCGTACTTGCCGAACCCGACCGACGTGAGCAACCAGGCCGTCGATCTCGACAAGAACGAAGACGTCTTCCCACTGAAGAGCGACCCCGCCCTGCCGCTCGTCGGTCTGGCCTTCAAGCTGGAAGACGGCCGCTTCGGCCAGCTCTCTTACGTGCGGGTCTACCAGGGCCAGCTGTCGAAGGGCATGGAGGTTACCAACACCCGCACCGGAAAGCGCCACAAGGTCGGCCGCTTGGTGCGTATGCACTCCGACGACATGGAGGACATCGAGGTCAGCGATCCGGGTGACATCGTCGCCATGTTCGGCATCGAGTGCAACACCGGCGACACCTTCACCGACGGCAAGCTCAACGTCGCGATGAGCTCGATGTTCGTCCCCGACGCAGTCATCTCGCTCACTGTCACGCCCAAAGACAGCAAAGGCCAGGTCAACATGTCGAAGGCGCTTCGTCGCTTCACGAGGGAAGACCCGACCTTCCGCGTGAGTGCCGACGTCGAGACCGGCGAAACGATCATCGCCGGCATGGGCGAGCTTCATCTCGAAGTTTACGTGGAGCGGATGAAGCGCGAATACGCGGCAGAGGTTGTCACCAGCCCACCGCGTGTCGCCTACCGCGAGACGATCACCCGCAAGACCGAATACGCCTACACCCACAGGAAGCAGACGGGCGGCTCAGGCCAATTCGGCAAAGTCGCCGGTGTTCTGGAGCCGTGGGCGGATGGCAACTTCCAGTTCGTCGACGACATCAAGGGCGGCATCATCCCCAAAGAGTACATCTCGGCCGTCGAGAAGGGCTTCAAGTCGATGCTCGCCAAGGGTCAGCTGATCGGCGCGCAAGTCGTCAACATCTCGGTCACGCTCGACGACGGCGGCTTCCACGCTGTCGACTCCAGCGACGCAGCCTTCCAAGAAGCCGCACGCGGCGCTTGGCGCGAGTTTTACTCCAAGGCTGGTCCGCAGATCCTCGAACCGATCATGAAGGTCGGCGTCGAAGGCCCTGCAGAGTTCCAAGGCGGCATGACCGGTCTGCTCTTGCAGCGCCGCGGCATGATCCTCAACACCGCAGAAGACGACAGCGGCTTCAGCCAGGTCGACGCCGAGGTCCCGCTCGCCGAGATGTTCGGCTTCTCGACGGCGCTGCGTTCATCGACGCAGGGCAAGGGCGAGTTCACCATGGAGTTCGCCAAGTACTCGCCTGTCCCCAACTCGATCGGCGAAGAGCTGATCAAGAAGTACAAAGCCGAAGAAGAGAAGAAGAAGAAGTAGTGGTCCATGCCGCGGCGCTGCGCTGAGGCGCAGCTGGCAACGGCAGCTGCCAGCTGGCAGCTGGCAGCCCCGTAGGACGCAGCCCGACCGCACGCCCGCCCCGTTTTCTGCAGTTCAGCGTCAATTTTTTGTAACCCAGTTTTTCTCAGGTCTCGCTTTTGCACCCCGGCATTCCCGCGCTAGGGTCCGCGCCATGCGAAACCTGCTCCCCTCCTTCGTCGCCTTGCTCGTGCTCGGCGCCTGCGCCGCCAACGAAGCCGAGCCCGAGGTCGCCGAAGCGACCGCGGCAGCAACCACAGCACCTTCCGCCGAGCCCGCGGCGACAGCCGCGGCTGTCGTGGCGCCCACGCCGGAAGAGCTGAAGAAGGCCGAAGACGCCAAGAAGCTGCAAGCCGACTTCGCGAAGCAAACGGAAGAGATCAGCAAGGAGAAGGCCCGCTTCACAGCCGAGCTCGAAGCCAAAGTGAAGGCGCTTGCCGAGACCAACAACACCGACACCGCCAAGGCGCTGAAGGCGCTCTTGGCCAGCGACCACCGCACGCCAGGCGACTCGGCCCGCGACAGCTGGCGGCACCCGGTCGAGACGCTGACCTTCTTCAAGCTGAAGCCGAACCAGAAGGTGCTCGAGTTTGGCGGCGGCGGCGGCTGGTACACGGAGCTCTTGGCGCCGCTGCTGTCCAAGAACGGCAAGCTGTCGGTGACCGGCGCCGATCCGAACGGCCCGGTGACCGAGCGCAGCACGCTCTACGGGCAGCGCATGAAGTCCTTCATCGACAAGTCACCTGCCCTCGGCAGCAAGATCGACTTCGTCCTGGTCGATCCGAAGAAGCCCAACGCCGGTGCCGACGCGAGCTACGATCTGGTCATCGCCATGCGCGAGCTGCACGGCTGGCAGAACCGCGACGTGATCGACCACAACATGGCCGAGGCATTCCGCGTGCTCAAACCGGGTGGCTTCTTCGGCGTCGAGCAACATCGCGCCAAAGAAGACGCGGACGTGAAGGCCAGCTCCAAGAACGGCTACTTGCCGGAGAAGTACGTGATCGAGCGGGCGGTCGCGGCCGGCTTCAAGCTGGACGCCAAGAGCGAGATCAACGCCAACCCGAAGGACACGAAAGACCACTCGGAAGGCGTGTGGATGCTGCCGCCCAACTTGCGCGCACCCGAAAAGGACGCCAACAAGGCCGGCTACGACAAGGCCAAGTATGCCGCCATTGGTGAGAGCGATCGCATGACGCTGCGTTTCGTGAAGCCGAAGACCGCAGCCAAGCCCGCCGCAGACAAGCCGGGCGCCGACAAGCCCGCAGCGAAGCCGGCCGCAGACAAGCCTGCCGCCAAGAAGTAGTCACCCGCGGGTGAGCGGTGTCGTTCGCAAGCTGAAAGTCCTGCACGCCGAGCTCGACGCTTGTTCGGCGTGCAGCACCATGATCGGCCCGGTCGTACACGGCCCGCCGGTCGACAGCCGCGTGATGTTGATCGGACAGGCGCCCGGCGTTCACGAAGGCGCCAGGGCCAAGCCATTCGCGTGGACCGCGGGAAAGACGCTGTTCCGCTGGTTCCAGGAAGCGACCGGCGCGGACGAAGAGAAGATCCGCGCAGCGATCTACATCGCAGCGGTCGCGCGCTGTTTCCCCGGCAAAGCCAAAGGCGGCGGCGGTGACAGGCCGCCATCACCCCCGGAGATCGAGCGCTGTCGCCCGTTCTTGGCGGGTGAGACGCGGATCTTGAAACCGGAGCTGCTGCTGCCAGTCGGTTCGCTGGCGATCTCGGAGGTGCTCGGCAAGAAGGGCCCGCTGGTCGACGTGGTCGGCGGCAAACAGCGAGTCAGCTATCACGGCGTCGAGTGCGACATGATCGCGCTGCCCCACCCGAGCGGGGCTTCTACGTGGCACCGCGTCGAACCCGGCAAGACGTTGCTGGCACACGCGCTTGCCGAGGTCGCGGCCCACCCGGCGATGCTTGCGGCGCTCGCCGACGTCGACCCAGTCAGAAGCTGACGCGCACGCCGGACCACTCGGGTGACAGCACCGGCTCGATGAAGACGCCCTTGGTCTCGATGACGGGCGCAGGAATCGCGAGCTCTTTGACCAGGAACAACGTGATCCCGGTGGCGAGCGACACGCCGCCCACGACGAACGCGGCCGTCGCCACGGCGCCCTTCGTCTCGGCTTCGTCGATCACGGCGCGACCTGCTTTGGAGCAGACCTTGTTGGGGCAAAGCAGCGGATCGTCTTCTGCGTCGCCCACTTCGCTCAAGGTCATCACACCGAACACGGTGCCCAGCGCCAGGCCCACCAAGCCGACGCTGGTGGTCACGAAGGCGGCGACGCTGATCGGGTCGAGCGTCTCTGTGCGACCGTCGCCTTTGGGTGGCGCCGCTTTCGGTTCTTGCTTCACCGGCTTTGCATCCGATGGCGGCGCGTTCTGATCGACGAGGGCGGTGACCAACACGACGCGCACATCGCCGTCGGCCCCCAGTGAAACCTGCGCCGAGAATTCACGGCGGCTGGTCGCGCTGGCGGTCACGACATGGGTCCCGGGGTCGGCGAACACCAGCTTGCCCCAATCGGAGCGCGGCACGACTGCGCCGTTTCGCTTGACGATCTGATCCAGAGTGGCTGCAATCACGTCGATGCGCAGCTTCGGAATGCGTGGCGCCAGCTTGCTCGCCATCGCGCGCGCACGATCTTGCTTGTCGGTCGCGCCCTCCCGCTCCGCGAGCGAGCTCGCTTCCGCGAATTCACCGAACGCCGTCGCTGTTTTGCCGAGCAGCTCGTGACACTGCCCTGCCGCGATCAGCACCTCGTAAACACGAGCCTCAGTCAGACCTTTTTCGAGTGTGCGACACGCATCCTCGACGCGACCACCTTCTAGCTGAGCGCGTGCCTCTGCCAGTACCGGGGGCTGTGCAGGCGGGGCTGCCGGAGGCGGCGGCGGTGCATCTTGCGCGAAGGCAGCGCCCGGCACGGGCAGCGCGAAACACAGAAGCGCCACTGCGAGCAGGCGCTGGAGGGAACCTTCTTTCAAAGCGGTCAGAGCTTGGCAGCGCCCGCGCGCGCTGTCGACGACGACGGCAACGCTGGAGCAACTTGCGCTCCGCTCCAGCTCGAGCCGAGTCCCGAGCGGTACGAACGCCGTCGGCGCGAGGGCTGCGCTCATGCTCGGTTGCCTCGAGGCGCCCGTGCAAGGCGACTGCCTTCCCATTGCGGTCGTGGGGCTCCTCTCGGCGCCGCATGGCAGGCCGTCCGCCCAGCTCGCCTACCTGTCGGGGAGCTGTGACCGAGCCCAGGTCGCGGCCGTCGTAGCGTTTCTCACGGCCCTGGAGGCAGAGGAGAAGATCGAGCTCTACCCGCCCGAGGCGTTCGAGTCGGGCCCCGTGTCGAAGCCACTCGCGCGTGCCATTGAGCATTGGAGCCGAGAGAGTGCAGGATCACCGCGTGAGTAGCTTCCACCGCGCGCGATGCGGCGCCATTGTCGCTCTACTCGGGTGTCCGTCAGCAGGTTGAAGCCCAAGGCAGCGCTACTGCGAAACCGTGAACACCACGTAGAGCCCCTCTTTGGCGGCGCGACGATAGAACTCCGGCAGACCTCGAAAGTTCTCCCAGGTGTAGCCCCAGTCCTCGTCCGACTTCTCGCAGTCGTACTCGGGAAACGGCAGCTCGAAGTACTGCGTCCGGAGCCACGCTTCGGTGACGCCCTCGAGCTCATCGGCGATCTCTTTCACCTCGGCCGGCGTCGCAAGAACGACGAAGTAGTCGTCGTTCTCCCCCAAGTGGCGCGCGCCGAAGAACACCTTGCTGAGTGTCGGTTCGGGCTCGTCGACCACCAGCGTGCCATTCGTCAGGGCGCGATGCATTGCATCCCACGCCTTGTCGGTCTCATGGGTGATCTCCCACTCCTCTTCGATCTGCTCGACGATCTCCATGAGCGCGTCGTCGTTGTCCGCCGCAAGCAGGCGGTCGGCGTCCTCATCCGTGATCGCAAAATGCACACCCAGGCAACCCATATGTCCCGCTGTACCACGGGGCGGGGCCAGACCGGTCCGGCCAGCGGCGAGCAGGAATTTCGAGGCTTTTCGTGGACGCTCGCGGTCCGCGCCTTCCCGCAAATGTCCTCCGCACTCACGGCAGGCAGCAGAGCGTCATCGGCTCGCTGGGCGTGACCTCGCCCGTCGGCGTGGGCAACGATGGCTGACAACCGATCTGTTCGCGCGCGATCGCGAAGCGCAACGAGAGCGCGTCGCTGTCGCCGATACTGGTGCAGGCCGCGTCGCCTGTGTCGATCGACGCGCTGGCGGCCCCGGCGCACTCGGCCGTCGTGAACAGCTCGACCGCACCAGCACAGCTGCCGTCGCTACAGCTGCACGCTTCGCAGTCGCGCGTGTCGTTGAACGCGCGACCGAACACGGAGCGATCGCTGTAGGGCCCGCTGGGGCAAGCCTGCTCGCCTTCGCGAGCGATGCAGATGCGCTGCGTGCCTTTGGGCGTCGGGACGCATGTCTCGCCTTTGACGCAGCCTTCGCGCAGCACGGTGCCCTCGCAGACGATCAGCGCGTCTTGCCAGCTCGGGTCGGCGAGCACGGGGAGTGTTGCGATGGGCGAACAGGAGCCGCTCCAAGAGCCGGCAAGCGCATCGGAGGCGGAAAGCGCAGCCGGAGGGGCGTCGACGCAGCCGACTGGCCGCGCGAGCGAGGCCTCCACGCAGCTGCGTGCAGGCAAGCTGACGAGCGCACTGCACAGGGCATCGCACGGGTCGCCATCGGTCGCAGAGATCGAGATGGCGCCGCTCGAGCAAGCGACGTCGCTGCCTTCGCAGCTGCAACCGCAGCTAGCAGGCTCGAATGCCACGGCGAGCCCGCCGCGAGCAAGCTCACCCGGGTAGGGCGCCGAGCATGCGCCGAGCTCCGAAGAAACGTCGCGAACCAGCGGCCCGAGCCAACCTTCAACTGGCTCGGCCACGCACGAGCAACCCCCGGACCCTTCACCCCCGCTGCCACCAGCACCTTGCGGCGCGTCCACGAAATCTTCGATTCCGGCGACCCAATTGCAGCCCGCGGCGAGCAACGCGACGCAGCCGAACGGGAGCTTCATTTGGGCTGGATCTTGGCGAGCCGCACGTTCAAATCCCACTCTTTGCCGTAGCCATCGAAGTGCACGCGGTAGTGCTCTTTACCGACGACATCGATGATCTGGGCAGGGTAATAGCGACCGTCGCTCCACTCGACACGAACCGAGTCGCCCACGCGATAGGTGTTGGTCTGCGCCGCTTCAACCGCTTTCTGGCGCACTTTGGTGGGCGGCTCGGGTCGGGCCTCGTTGCCTTTGGCAAAGCCTTTGACCCGCGACTTGAGCACCGACTCGTCCCAGATGTCGTCGTAGTCCTTGTAGTGGACCTTGAACTTGGCCGCGTCGGCCGAGACGATCACCGCCGGGTACTCTTTACCTTCCCACTCGACCATCACTTCGTCGCCCACGCGATGACTGCGCGAGCACCCGATCAGGGTGAGCACGGTCAGCAGGAACGAGACGAGCCGCGGCATGTGCCCGGGTTTGCCACAGCCCCGGCAAAAGTACTAGCCAAAGGCCGAGGGCGCGGGGACGTTGAGCTTTCGATAGAGCGCCCGCGCGACCATCATCGAGAACGGCCCGCGGGGCATGTAGACGTCCTCGATGGGCGGGCTTTCGAGGGCCGCGGCGGGCTCTCGCCCTTCATTGACGGCCTCGAGATCGGCGCGCAGATGTCCCATGCTCTCGTAGCGGTAAGCCGGGTCCTTGCGCAGGCACTTTTCGACCACCAGGGCGAGGCCAGGGTCGAGCTCGGACGGGGGGATCGGCGCCAACAAGTGCCGTGCGAGGGTCTCGTCTGTGGGGCCGTCTACAAAGGGCATGATCCCGGTGAGCGCGCGATACGCGACGACGCCGAGCCCATACACGTCGGTGCGGCCATCGACGTCATCGGAGACGCACTGCTCCGGTGCCATGAAGCCGACCGTGCCGATCGCCGTTCCGGCTGCAGTGATGGTCGAGTCGCGCAGCTTGGCGAAGCCGAAGTCGACCAGCCGCACTGCGTACGGCTCGCCCGGCTCGCCCAACAGGAAGATGTTCTCGGGCTTCACGTCGCGATGAATGACGCCCTTCGAATGGGCGGCCTCCAACGTGGTTGCCACCTCGATCAGGACAGGCAACGCAACGTCCGGATCCATCGGAGACTGCCGTTCGAGCGAAGCGTGCAGCGTCTCACCGAACAGATACTCCATCGCGATGTAAGGCGTGCCGTCGCCACGCTGGCCGACGAACAAGATGCGCGCGACCCCGACGTGATCGATCGCCGACGCCGCCGTCGCTTCTTGGAGAAACCGCTCGCGCGCGACGCGGTCGTGCGCCCAGGGCGGCTCGAGGATCTTGAGCGCGATGGGCTCGGCGGTGTGAACGTCTTCAGCCAGATACACGCGCGACGTGCCACCTTGCCCGATGAACCCGCGGATCTGAAAACGGTTTCCCAAGATCGCACCGATGTGACGCGTGCGACCCGCTTTCACGAAGTCGATGCGACGCGCGTTGGTGAGCGGCTCGTCGTCGTAGGCACAACGCGCCTCTCCCTCCGTGTACACCCGATGGCAGCGTGGGCAGATCATCCCCGAACGGCTGCAGGATAACTGTTAACGGGCCCGTAGGCCCAGTCGCTCGGCAAACTCGGCGTGTTTTTCGAGCCAGCTGGAGAGCCGCGCACGGGTGGTTCGATAGGCGTGCTCGAGCACCACCCGGCGCCCCTCGAAGCTGCGAGTATTTTTGAGGAAGAGCACGGCGTCTTCCGGGTGTGGCTCGATACGCAGCACGCCCATGCCCTCGGGCGGGACCGCCATCTCGCGCTCGAGCATCGCTTGACTGGCGATGCGGCGCGATTGGTTGAGGATCCACAACATCCCTTTGTCGCGCACGCTTCTGCCGACGCCGTGCCCCGTCGGCACGGCTTCACCGCGCGTCGACACCGGCACCCGCGGATTGACCACGATGGTGAACTCCGCGCCCTCTTCGCGGGCGACGTCGAAGTGGGTCATCGAGCAGAGGCCGCCATCGATGTAGTGACGATCACCGATGCGCACAGGCGAAAAAAACAGCGGAACCGCACAGGATGCGGCACACGCGAGCGAGACCGGCACGCGCTCGAGCCCTGCGCCGCCGAACACCGCGCGCTGACCAGAGTCGAGATCGTAGGCCACGATGCGCAAGGTTCGACGCATCTCCGGGAACACGTTGGGGATGTCTCGGCGCGCGAAAAATTCCGCGATCACACGCTCGAAACGATCGAGCGTGAGCAGCCCCGCCGGCAGCGAGTCTTCCAAGCGGTCGAGCTCTTCGATGATGCGATCACCGAAGCTCACCGACAGCGCTGACGGTTTGCGGGGGTCGAGCCGGGGCAACGCGTGGCGGAAGGCGAGATACGCGGTCTTCACGGTGCGCTGCCACTCGTGCGGATCGAGCGAGATCACGTGGCGGCGCTCGAGCGGAAAGAACGGATCTTGCGGATCGAGCAGCGCGCGATACAGGCGATTCGGTGTGATGCCCCCCGCCAGCGCGGCCGCCACCACCGAGCCGCTCGCATGGCCGATGTACGTACCGAAGCCTTGCTCGAGACCCGAGATACCGTCTTCGAGCGCGGCCAGAACACCGACTTGGTAGAGGGCGCCGGAGACGGCGCCACCGGGCAGCGAGACAGCCACGCGCTTCACGTGGCGAGCTCTTCAGCCCGGGCGCGCTCGGCAGCCGGAGAAGCGAGCGTGCTCCAGAGCAGCGACGCGATGACGATGCTGGCTCCGAGACCCAAGACTGCCCAGAGACCGGGCACACTCTCGAGGTCTGGAAACGCGTGAGAGAGGGCAAGGGAGGTCGAATTGAAGCCGACGTGCAGCAGAATCGGCGGAATCAACGAGGCGCTACGCATGCGCAGCCCACCCAGTGCGCACCCCACCACGAACAGCATCGGAAAGGTCTGCCACTGCACGTGCATCCACACGAACAAGATGGCCGTGATGAGCGCGACCTCGAGCGCAGCCGTGCTCCGTTTGCGCAGCGGCTGCTGTTCTGGTTCGCTGCCTGGCTCGGCGCGGCGCGAAAAAGAAAACGGGCTCAGCTCCTTCGCGCGGGCCATCAGCGGCTTGACCAGCGCACCTCGCACCAGCACCTCTTCGATGATGGGGCCGAGCACTGCGATGAAAATCATGGCCGGAATGCGGCTGGCCAGAGGGCCATCGAGGCTCTCTTGGATGATGCTTTCCTTCAGCGGCCATCGTTTTGCGATGAGGTCCAGGCACCAAACCAACGGCAACCAGACTGTGCAACCCAGGAGAAACGACAGCGGATAGCTCAGCCACGCAGTCGAGCGCAGCGCCAAGAACGAACGGATCTCGAGCGTCGGCGCATGCCAGCGCAAGATCAGAAACAGCGTCAGCGAAAAGGCCAGCACCTGAGCCATTGCCCCGGGCAAGAGCGTGAGTTTGTCGTCCCCACGCAGCGACATGGCCAGCGCCGCTAGCAAGCTGTGGAGCAAGATCGCGAGAAACATCCAGCCCATGGCGCCGATCGCGGTCATGCCGCGAACGGCCCCGGCAGCTGATTTGGGGGGCTCCGCAGACGAAGGCGACGATGGCTCGGCTTCGTTCACGAGTGGTGGCTCCGCAAATGCGCAGGCACACCTCGCTTGACCACGGTGTCGGTGCTGAGCCCCTCCGACGTGTTCGGGTAGTCGCTGGTGAAGTGCAGGCCGCGGCTCTCGTGACGGGCAGCGGCACACTCGACGATGAGCTGCGCCACGGTCGCGATGTTGCGTAGCTCGAGCAGATCGCGCGTAACCAAGTGGCGCCAGTAGTACTCGCGGATTTCGTCCTGCAGCATGGTGATACGGCGCGCCGCGCGTCGTAGACGAGAGTTGGAGCGCACGATGCCGACGTAGTTCCACATGGTGCGCCGTAGCTCGTCCCAGTCATGGGTGACGACGACCTCTTCATCGCTGGCGACCGCGTCACCTGGGTTCCACTCGGGCACCTCCGGAAACGCGATCGCGAACAGCTCCGCCTTTTGCTCGATCACCCGCGCCGCTGCGCGATGACCGAACACGAGCCCCTCGAGCAGGGAATTGGAAGCCAGCCGATTGGCGCCATGCAGACCGGTGAAGGCACACTCGCCGATCGCCCACAGGCCGGGGATCGTGGTCTGACCGTGCAGATTGGTGGTGATGCCGCCGCACATGTAGTGAGCCGCGGGCACCACCGGGATCGGCTCGCGCGAGATGTCGATGCCGTACTTCAAACACTCGGAAGAGATGGTCGGAAAGTGCTCTTCGATGAACGCCTTCGGCTTGTGCGTGATGTCGAGCAGCACGTGATCGGAGCCGGTGCGCTTCATCTCGAAGTCGATCGCCCGGGCGACGATATCGCGCGGCGCCAAGTCTTTGCGTGGGTCGTGCTTCTCCATGAAGGCAGTGCCGTCGAGCAGCCTCAAGATGGCGCCCTCTCCGCGCAGCGCCTCGGTGATCAGGAAGCTCTTCGCGCGCGGGTGGTACAGGCAGGTCGGGTGGAATTGGTAGAACTCCATGTTGCCGATCTCGGCACCAGCGCGGAACGCCATCGCCACGCCGTCACCAGTCGCGACGTCGGGGTTGGTCGTATAGAGGTAGACCTTGCCCGCGCCACCCGTCGCCATCACCGTCGCGCGCGCCAGGTAGGTCTCGACCTTGCCGGTCGACTCGTCGAGCGCGTAGACGCCCGCGCACATTTCGGGGCCGCCGAAGCGCGACAGCATGATGAGATCGATAGCGGTGGTGTGCTCCAGAAAGCGGATGCGCGGATGCTCCGCGGCGCGCGCGAGCAAGGCGCGCTCGACCTCGCGACCGGTCGCGTCGGCGGTGTGCACCACGCGCCGCGCGGAGTGACCGCCTTCACGCGTGAGCGACAGGCTGCCGTCAGTCGTTTGATCGAAATGGGCGCCCATCTCGACCAGCTCGCGGATGCGCTCGGGACCCTCGTGCGTGCAGGCGTCGACGGCCGCCTTGTGGCAGAGGCCGGCGCCGGCATCGAGGGTGTCGGCGGTGTGCGCAGCCGGGGTGTCCTCTGGGTCCATCACGGCGGCGATGCCCCCCTGAGCCCACAGCGTGTTGGAGTCTTGCCGCGCACGTTTGGTCAGCACGAGCACGTCACCATACTCGGCTGCCCGCAGCGCGAAGGTGATGCCGGCGACACCACTACCGATGACCAAGAAGTCGGTGTTCGTCGTCACGCTGCAGTGTGGTCGGCGTCCGCGCAGCGCGTCAAGCGATTGCCACGTCGGCAGCCACAACGCCGCCCGATGTCGGCGGCTCGCCGCTATCGAAACTCCTACGCGCGTGGGGCTTGACCGCAAAGACCCACCGGACGAGATCGCGCCCATGCCCGCCAGCTACTTCGATGTCGACGGAACGCTGGTGAAGACCAACCTGGTTCACCCGACCCTTTTCTACATGCTGCGGCAGCCCACGCCGGCGCACTCGGCGCTCAAGCTCGGCAAGGCGCTGATGCGAGCGCCCCTGCTCGCGCTCGCGGAGATGAAAGACCGGCGACTCTTCAACGAGATGTTGTTCTCTTCATACGAAGGTATGAGCGAAGACCGCTTGATGACGCTCTCCGAAGAAGCGTTCAACAGCGTGATGAAGCCGGCGCTGTACCCCGGGGCACGCGATTTGATCCGCTCGTGCCGCGACCGCGGTCATGATGTCGTGCTCGTCTCGGGTGCGCTCGACTTCATCATCGTGCACCTCGCCAAGCACCTCGACGCCACGGGCATCATCGCCAACCGCCTCGAGCTGAAAGACCGCTTCGCCACTGGCAAGCTGTTGCGCCCCGTCGTCGCCGGCCCCGAAAAGGCCAAGCTCATCCGCGATCACGCCAACAAGAACGGCCACGATCTCACCGACTGTTTCGCGTACTCCGACAGCTACTCGGACGTGCCCATGCTCAGCATCGTCGGCAACCCCGCGGCGGTGAACCCGGATCGCAAGCTCCGCACGCTGGCCAACACCTACCATTGGCCGATCATCGACCTCGGCCGTGCTGCCTGAACCGTCCTCGATGTAAGGCCCGGTGTAAGGGGCGCGCCCCGGGCTCGCATCGCGGCGAGGTCTCGGATCGTGGTAGCGTGGGTCTTGCGATGACCGAAGCGTCGACGCCCAAACCGACTCCGGCAAACACGGATCGCCAGTCGCTCGAGACCGCCGTCGACGAGCTCGGCGTCGACCTGACGCTGGTGCGCGAGACCCTCCGCATGAGCCCAAACGAGCGGCTGCGCACGCTGGAGAGCTACATGAACGCCTTCGCGAGCGTGCGAGTCATCCGCCGCGCTGCTCTCGAGCCGAAGTGATTCACTTTCAACTCGACCGAATGTTGCAGACGCTCGTACAGCATCGGCTCGAGTTCATCCTGGTCGGCGGTGTGGCGGGCGCCCTGCAGGGGGCCCCGATCGTGACGCAGGACGTCGACATCGTGTATCGAATCGAGGAGGCGAACATCGCGCGCCTGAAGACCGCGCTCACTCAGCTGAATGCGGTGGCTCGCGGCGATTCGCGACGGCTTCCGTTCAATGAGACGCACCTGCGTACGACAGGGCACAAGCTGGCGATGACGGACGCCGGGCCGCTCGACGTCCTTGGCTCGATCAACGATGGGCTGCTGTTCGAGGACCTGATCGATTCGTCCGACTTGCTGGAGGTCGCCGGCGTGGCGATACACGTGCTCTCCCTCGAACGCCTGATCGAGCTCAAGCGACAGCTCGCGCGACCGAAAGACCTCGCAGTGCTGCCGGTGCTCGAGGCCACACTGCGTGAGCGGCTAGCGCTGGAGCGAGACGGCAACTAGCCAGCGTCAGCGGCCACCGTCGTTGACGCTGAGTCATCCGAGACGCGCGGCCCTCTCGCGATCAGATCCAGATCAGGGTCGAGCCGGCCGTAGCTGGCGAGGCACCGTCACCGATGGCGGCGCTTGCTCGACCGGGTTTTCGGCCCACCAAGCCGAGGCCTCCACCTCGGTCCAAGGCTCGAGCTCGAGGCTGTCAAGGGCGCGGGCCAGCTGACGAGCAGACGCGAAGCGCTCCTCCGGCTGTTTGGCGAGGCACTTCTGTACGATGCGTTCGAACGCTTCGCTGACTGCACCCTCCATCGAGGCGAAAGAGCTCGAGAAGCCGACCTCACGCAGAATGCGCCACGTGAAGACGGAGACGGCGTGCGGTTCGCGCGAGATCGAGTCGAAGAGCGGCTGGCTGCGGGTCGCTGAGGTCGGCAACCTCTCCGACCGATTCGGCGACGCGTGTGCGACGATCACGACCGTCGCATACGAGCACCCCAAGGTGAACCTCGTGTTCGTGCGCGCCAAATATCACTTCGGGTCGCACCCAAACGCGGACAGTGACGGTTGGTACGAAGAGACGGACGACGTCTTCATGATGGCAAAGACGCGCGTCGAAGGAGCCGAGCTCGCGTTGCTCGGCGAGCGAGCGCGACTCGAGCACGACCTCGACAAGGCCATCCCGATGTTGGAGCGCGCCATTCGCATCGCACCCGAGTACGAAGGTTGGGCCTGGGGGCAGGAACAAACTGCGCGCTTTGCGAACAGCTTCACTTCGGGCCAAGGCACTCCGTAGAGCTACTGGACTCCGTCCACTCAGCTGGCTTCGCGCTTCTGACGCTTGCCGACGATCTTGCTCTTCAACTTGGCGTAGAGCTTCTCGTCAATCTCTTTGCCGCGCGCCCAGCGCCGCAGATCCGGGACGATCGAGCGCTCCCAGGCGGCGTCCAAGCGCAAGGCGACGAAGTCCCGATACAGGGCCTCGAGCTGCGCTTCGAGCAGCTCGGTCAGGCGCATGCGATCGTAGAGCGCCTCGAATTTGTCTTCTTCCGCCTTCAGCTCGGCCGGCACCTTCAGACCGCCGATCGCCAGCTGGTCGGCCTTGAACGACCAGCGGAACTCGGCGCCTCCCAAGATGGCGCTGATCTTCGTCGCGATCGGCAGCTTGCCCTGGCGCAGCGCTTGTTTGGCCTCGGGGGCGAGGCCGGGCATGTGCGCTTTGACGCGCGTCTCTTCTGCCTCGCTCGCCAGTGTGATCTGCGTCTCGAGCCACAGCGAGAACGGTTCGCCTGTCGAGGGCGTCAGGTTCGTCTCGTAGAGCTCGCTCTCGAACCAGAGCCACAACAAGAACTCGCGACCGACGAAGCGGTTCAGCTCCACGAGCTCTGCTGTCCGAGCAGGGGCCAGATTGCTCACGACTGAAGCTCCTTCTCCAACGCTGCCACAGCGCCGTCGCTGGCCAGTGATGTCGGCTCGAGATCCGCAAATGTACCGGATGCTTCAGCGCTCAGTCCCTGATGATCGGCCAAGGTGCCCGGGCTCTCGACCAACAGCTGCAAACGAAACGTCTTTTCGAACAGCTCTTGCACGAGGTCGTGCGTCTTCTGTGCGTGGCTGAAGAACAGCGCCACGTTGGTGTTCAGGTTCCACACCAGGTCGACGCTCTTGGTCACGGGTACCAGCTGCCGGCGCAGCTTCTTCGTGACCATGTCTTTCAGATCGAGCTTCGCCTTGCGGCCGAGCTTCTCGATGCCCTTCTTCTCGAGCACCTTTTGCTCCGCTTCGCGCAGATGCGCCTTGAGCAGCGCCGGAGGAATCGCCCAGCGATCGACGCGGAGCGCGAGCGTGACGTACTCGTTGTAGAAGATCTTCTCGTGGCCGAGCTCGGTGTCGAACGGGTCGTCGACGGCGGCCCAGCCATGCCGCTGGATCAAGTCCTCGTCGGGGTCGAGTGGCTGAAACGCCTGCGCACGGATGCGCTTGAGTGTCGCTCCCGCGAGGTCTTCTGGCACGTCGCCGACCACGAAGAAACGCGAGAATGTCAGGCTGCCGCGGAGCGCTCCCATTTTATTTACCCTCCTGCGAGCAGGCGAACGGCGCGCTGATTTTGGCAGGTGTCTTGGAGGGCGCCGCGAGCAACGCTCGACTCGCCATGCGCTGCAGCTTGTCGAAGCACGTGACCAGCGCGGCCTTTGTCGCCTCGTCGGTCGTCGTGACAGCGCCCACGCGAACGAGTGGCTTGCGCAGCTTCTTGGCGGAAGCGAAGGCGTCGCTAGAAGTGTCCGTCATCTTCGTCGGTGGCAGCACGTTGGGGTCCAGCGCCGCGCCTGCAGCTGCGATTCGCATTTCGCGGGAAGCCTTACACCGCTGGCCGCCGGACCGGCAGCCGCAAGTTTCAGATGTGCATTTCGCGGCGTGGCCTATCTCGTGACGATGACATTGGTTCTCGAGCTCAGCCCCTGAGCAACTCAGCGAGTGCCTCAGTCGGAGAAACGCGACTTGCAACGCCAAGCGGGCCCAGGAGAGTTGTTTGCCATGGTGATGTGTACTGCCGAGCAAGGTGGCATCACGCTATCGAACACATGCAGCGCGATGTCGTGCTTGCTCTTGAAGTAGCGATAGAAGGTACCGTGACCGATGCCGAGCTCGGTCGCGATATTGGCGATCCCGGTCGCGTGGTAGCCCTTCTCCGCGAAGATGCGCTCCGACGCGTCCAAAATTTCTTCGCGGCGCAGCTCGACTCGCGGGTGGGTGCTCGCTGCGTCAAGGGGCCACCGCGTCGATCGCGCCTTGTGCGCGCACCGCTTCGCCTTGCTCGCGAACTCCGCCTTCATAGCCGACACGCGCCTCGATCACGCCTTCGTCGAGCAACCTATCGGGGCCGAGGGCGCTGAAGATCTTGCGCAGCGCGGCGCGCGGGGCGAGCGCATAGATCGGCACGAAACCCGCAAACAGCTCGGGCACCACCACATCGGGTTGTCGCGTTCTACAGCTCTTCAAGATGCCGCGCGCGACATCGTCCGGCTCTTGGGCGAGCAAGCCGCCGAGCGGGATGCCGCCGCTGAGCCGCGTCTTCACGGCGCCCGGCATCACCACCGTCAAGGTGACACCCGTGCCTTCGATCTCGCCGCGCACGGCTCCAGTGAGGCCCACCGTGGCGTGTTTGCTGGCCACGTAGGTCGCCATCCAGGGGACCTCGAACTTGCCGGCGAGCGACGCCACGTTGACCACGTGGCCGCGGCCGCGCGCGATCATTCGAGGCAGCACCAGCTTCATGCCGAGCGACGTTCCGAAGTGGTTCACGCCCATGGTCGCGCGATCGACGCTGTCGCTCTCGTCGAGGAAGCGGCCGGTCGGCATCACCCCGGCGTTGTTCACCAGCACGTCGATCGGCCCATGTTCGGCTTCGATGCGGTCGACGAACGACTGAAACGACCGCCGCTGCGAGACATCGAGCCGAAACGCAAACGCGCGTGACCCCAGCGCCGCCGCGGCCTTCTTCGCTTCGTCCAGATCGATGTCGCCGAGGCAGACGATCGCGCCCGCTTCGACGAAGCGACGCGCAGCCGAGAGCCCGATGCCACGCGCGCCGCCCGTGATGGCGACCACTGCGCCGTCGAGCTCGATCTTCGGCGGGCGCTTCCGCGCCGGCTTTGCCTTGCCTTTCGCCGCGACGAGCTCGAAAGACGCCGGCTCGAAGTGACGCAAGCGGCGTCGCAGATCGATCGTCGTCCACGGGTAGATCGCGCTGTTGCGGCCATTTTTATCGAGATACCAGCTGGCGCACCCGCCCGCGTTGAACACGGTCGTCGCCAGCGCGCCTTGCACTTTGTCGTTCCACGCGCGCTGCACGGAGCTCTTCACTTCGATCGTATCGGCCTTTTGCTTTTCGGCCGTGCGGATCGCGTCGGCGATGTAGCGCGCCTGCGCCTCGATCAAAATGAACGCAGAGCCGTGCCCGTTGCCGAGATTCGGCCCGAGCATCAAGAACGCGTTGGGGAAGCCGTGGCAGGTGGTGCCGAGGTAAGCCTCGGGGCTGCCTGCCCACACGGCCTCCAAGCTCTTGCCTTCACGACCGTACACGCGACCAAAGCTCGCTGCGTCCGTCGCGTGAAAGCCAGTGCCGAAGATGATGGTGTCGACCTCACGGTGCACGCTGTCGGCACCGACAACGCCCGTCTCTGTCACTTGCGTGACGCCGTATGGAACCAGCTCTGTGTTCGCCGTCTGCAGCGCCGGGTAGTACGTGTTGGAGAGCAACAGGCGCTTGCAGCCGAGCGTGAAGCGCGGCGTCAGCTGATCACGCAACACCGGGTCGCGCACTTGCGTCTTCAAGTGCCAGCGCCCGAGCCCCGACAGCTTCTCCATCACGGACGGGTGGCGCTGCGCGATCTGCAAGAGCTCGGTGGCGCCGTAGATCGTCTTCCGTAGCCCATTCTGAAAGCCCGGCACGTTACGAAACAGCCACGCTACGGGCTTGCCGATCTCGTGGTCCGGCTTCGGCAACACCCAAGGCGCGGTTCGTTGAAATACGAACAGCTTCTCGACGAGAGGCTGAATTTTGGGGACGAACTGGATCGCCGACGAGCCGGTACCCAACACAGCGACGCGGCGACCTTGTAGCGGGTAGTCGTGACGCCACTCCGCGGAGTGGAACGTCGTGCCGCGAAACAGATCGAGCCCCGGCAGCGCCGGCCTGCGTGGCTCGTGCAGTGGCCCCGGGCCGATCACTACGAAGTCTGACTCGATCTCGCCCCGGTTGGTCGACAGGCGCCAGCGCCTCGCCGAGGCGTCCCAGCGCGAGCTCTGTACCTCGGTGCGAAGCTCGACGTACGGAAGCACGCCGCGGCGCTGTGCGACGTCGAGCAAGTACGCCTGAATCTCCGGCTGCTCGGCGAACACGTGACGCCAGTCGCTCTTCTGTTCGAACGAGTACGAGTAGAGCGTCGACGGGACATCGCAGGCGCAACCTGGATAGGTGTTCTCCCGCCAGGTGCCTCCCAGCTGCGAGCCCTTTTCGAGCACGACGAAGTCGCGCATGCCTTCGCGCAAGAGCTCGATCGCCATGCCCAACCCGGAGAAGCCGCCGCCGATGATCGCGACGCGGACTTTGCCCGGCACCCTCGAGTCCCCCTGAATCGCCATTCAATATGAATGACACGTCATTCCGTTTTCGACAACCCACAAAGAGTGCCACAAAATCACAGAAATGGCCCGCCGGCGTGCGACGCCGCGCGGCAACTCCCACTCGGGGATTGGCGCCCGTCGCGCGCCGGAAGAGCTCGGGATCCAGCCCCACCGCCCCCCAGAAAGCGATCGTCACACGCCTCGCGGCAACGTGACCAGATCGTCACTCCACCCGCAGCTCTCCTCGCTCCGAGGAGCGAGGATCACAGAGGGCGCAGGCTGCGTGGGGCGCGCCTTCAGAGCGCCGCACGCGCAGTCGATCAGCACCCAGGGCGATCCGAGCGGGGACTTGACCGGGCTGAGAATCCAAGCGATTTCCCGCCGCGGAAGTCGATGAGTCACCCCTGCGTCGTCACCCTCGATAGTCGAAGCGCTCCGCGCACCCTGTTCTACGGCGACCAGCTGATGGACGTCGACCTGCCGACAGGCACGCGGGTCGTCTATCCCAAGCCGCCGATGGCCGCGCTGAAGGACGTCGAGGCTGCGATTCGTTACGCGATCAACCACCCGGAAAACTCGGAGCCGCTCTATGCGCTGCTCAAGCCGGGCATGAAGGTGACCATCGCGATCGACGACATCTCGCTGCCTTTGCCGCCGATGAAGCGGCCAGACGTGCGCGAGCGCGTGCTCACGATCGTGCTCGATCTATTGACTGATCACGGGGTCGACGACGTCGAGCTGATCGTCGCCACCAGCTTTCACCGGCGCATGCGCGACTGGGAAGTGCGCCACATGGTGGGCGACAAGATCTTCGATCGTTACTGGCCGAAGAAGCTCTACAACCACGACGCCGAGATGCCGGGGGGCCTCACCGAGATCGGCACCACGGAAGAGGGCGAGATCGTCGAGATCAACACCCGCGCCGCCGAGAGCGACCTCATCATCTACGTGAACCTGAACTACGTCCCGATGGACGGCGGGCACAAGTCGGTCACCATCGGTCTCTGCGGTTACAAGAGCCTGCGCGCCAATCACAACCCGCGCGTGATGCGTAACTGCCACTCGTACATGGACCCGGACGCCAGCGAGCTCAACACCAGCGTCGTGCGCATGGGCCGCGTCCTGCAGCAGAAGAAGAAGATCTTCACCATCGAGACGACGATCAACAATCGCATGTTCGATCGTCCGCTCGAGTTCCTCGCCAAAAACGAGGACGATCTCTCCGCGTTCGAGCGCGCTTCGCTACGCGCGCTGAAGCTCACCCTCGACAAGACACCGCAGGGCTTGCGCCAAGCCGTCTTCGATCGCGTGCCGTCGCCGTACGGCGTCACCGGCGTGTGGGCCGGCGAGACCGAGGCCGTCCACAAAGAGACGCTCAAGCGCAGCTACGAGCAGTACCTGGTGCCCGTCGTTGGCCAAGCCGACATCCTGGTGACCGGCGTGCCGTACATCAGCCCGTACAACGTGCACTCGTTCCTGAACCCGTTGCTCGTGCAGGTGATGGTCAGCGGCTACTTGTTCAACCTCTACAAGGGTGTGCCGATGGTGAAAAAGGGCGGCACCATGATTGTGCTCCACCCTTGCACCGACAAGTTCGACAACGATCAACACGCCCCTTACATCGAGTTCGTTCACCGTCTCTTGCCCGAGACGCGCGACGCGATGGAGCTTCACAAGCGCTACGAGAAGAAGTTCGCCGAGAACCCCGCTTACATCGAGATGTACAGGTCGGGTCACGCCTACCACCCCGCCCACGCGTTCTTCATGTGGTACTGGGGCGAGGCTGGCAGGCAGCACACAGGCCGCGTGATCGTCGTCGGCGCCGACAACGAGTACATCCCGAAGCTGATGGGTTGGGAGACCGCCCGTTCGATGGATGAGGCCCTCCGCATGGCGCGCTCGACAGCGCCCGCCCGCCCCGACATTCTCGCGCTGCACGTGGCGCCGACGATGATGGTCGAGATGTTCGCCGAGAAGCCAGCGAAGGCTTTGCCGGGTAGCAGCGACCCGCCTCCTAAATGAGCGAGCATGATTCTCGACGGGGCTGTCACCAGCTGCAGCGCGAAAGGCCTCAGGCCTCAGGCCACAGCCAGAACAGAGAGCGAGAAAGAGGCCGGCAGCATCGCTCATCTGGCTC
>Ga0105048_10002859_pt1 | contig 28184 bp, 23 predicted proteins | sample MAT05_FD_78382 | JGI IMG/M metagenome (GOLD analysis project Ga0105048, IMG submission 78382) | Freshwater microbial communities from Lake Fryxell liftoff mats and glacier meltwater in Antarctica - MAT-05 | ecosystem: Environmental > Aquatic > Freshwater > Ice > Liftoff microbial mat | place...
CCAAGTATCCGAACACGTCCCAAGCCCGCAGGCGTTTTTTGGACACTGAAGCCAGAGCGGCAAGAAAACTAAACCAACACATACCCAAAAAACCCGCATGAAACTAATCCGAACCCTCTCCAGCATGGCCATTGCGACCGTGATCGCATTCGGCACGCTCGGAGCATCGGCGCTGCACGCGCAGGACACCCCACCGGCAGCAGCCCCTGCCGAAACCAAAGCCGAGGCCGCAGCACCCGCCGAAGCCAAGAAGGAGCCGACCACCGACGAGAAGGTGGCGGACATCATGCAGTACTTCAACAATCTCGCCCCGACCGGCCCGCTGAAGGACATCGCCGGTCCCGGCCACAACGGATTCATGATGATCTGCGCCGCACTGGTGCTCTTCATGACGCTCCCAGGCCTCGCCCTTTTCTACGGCGGCCTGGTGCGTAAAAAGAACGTGCTCTCCGTCTGCGCGCAGTGTCTCGGCATCGCGGGCCTCGTCACCATCCTCTGGTGGGCGGTGGGCTACAGCCTTGTCTTCGGCACCAGCTTCGCCAGTCCGTATCTCGGCGGCACCGAATACTTCTTCCTGAAAGGCGTGGGCGCAGCGCCGAACACGACTTACGCAGCCTGGCCGTCGCAGAGCGTGTTCTCAATGTATCAGCTCATGTTTGCCATCATCACCCCGGCTCTGATCGTGGGTGCCATCGCTGAGCGCATGAAATTCAGCGCCATCATCCTCTTCGTCACGATCTGGATGTTCGCCATCTACTTCCCGATGGCCCACATGATCTGGGGCGGCACTGGCCTCATGAACGGCGTCTGGAATGCAGACGCGAAAATCCCCGCCATCGACTTCGCGGGCGGCACGGTCGTCCACATGACCTCCGGCTGGAGCGCGCTCGTGCTCTGCATCATCCTCGGCAAACGCCTGGGCTACGGCAAAGAGAAGATGGCCCCGCACAGCATGGTGCTCTGCATGGTCGGCACCGGAATGCTCTGGGTCGGCTGGTACGGCTTCAACGCCGGCTCCGCCCTCGCCGCTGACGGCGTCGCCGCGAATGCCTTCATGACCACCACGCTCGCCGCGGGCACCGCAGGCTTCACGTGGGGTCTCATTGAGAAAATTCTCAAAGGTCACGCCTCGATCCTCGGCATGTGCTCGGGCATCGTCGCCGGCCTCGTCGTCATCACGCCTGCTTGCGGATTTGTGGATGCGAACGGTGCGATGATCATCGGCGTCCTCGCCGCAATCGTGCCTTACCTGTTCGTGATGATCCTGAAAGCCAAGTTCGGCTACGACGACGCGCTGGACACCTTCGGCGTCCACGCTGTCGGCGGAACCCTCGGCGCCATCCTCACCGGCGTGCTCGCCACGGCGGATGTGAACAGCAATCTCCTCGGCGCGGACTACGCGTTGAAAAACGGTCTCGCCAAGCTCGTCGAAGAAGGTGGCGAAAAGATCGCCGTCCTCGACCGCAGCGCGCTGCTCAGTGGACAGTTCAAGGCCATCGCCATCACGCTGGTCCTCAGCATTGTCGGCACCGTCATCATCGCGCTCATCGTGAAAGCCATCGTCGGCCTGCGTCCGACGCCGGAGGAAGAAACCACCGGTCTCGATCTGATCGATCACCAGGAGGAGGGCTACGTCCTCTAAGAAACATTCAGGAGGGGAACGCGGTCCGGTCGCTCGACACCGGGTGGACCGGGCCGCACTCTTCAAAACTCAAACCAACCAATCTCAATGAAAAAAATCGAAGCAATCATCAAACCCTTCAAACTCGAAGAAGTGAAAGACGCCCTCGCCGAAATCGGCATCGAGGGAATGACAGTGACCGAAGTCAAAGGCTTCGGCCGCCAGAAAGGCCACACGGAAATCTATCGCGGTTCCGAATACACGGTGGACTTCCTGCCGAAGATCAAACTCGAGACCGTCGTCAGCGACGACATCGTCAACCAGGCCACCGCCGCCATCATCAAAGCCGCCAAGACCGGCAAGATTGGCGACGGCAAGATCTTCGTCAGCTCCGTCGATCAGGCGGTGCGCATCCGCACCGAAGAGACCGGCGACAAGGCGGTCTGACAACGCGGGGAAAAACTGTCCGGTGGTTAATCCGACGCCGGCCCGAGTCTTCTCGGGCCGGCGTCTTCCACTTCCACGTCGGACGCCAGATTCAAAGCTTGAGCCGGATCGGCCCTGCTGCGACTCTCCGCCCAGTGAAGTATCTCCTGCTCCTCTCTCTGGTCCTTCTCGCAGGCTGCGGGACGACGAATTCGCGCGGCAAGGTCGATTACACAAGGCTCACAGTCACCGACCCGTCGGGCGACCTGATCGCCGAATGGATCGCCGAGGGCAAAGTAAAGAAGACCGACCTGGGCTACGACATCAAGGCCGTCGAGCGGCACAGCAGCCCGCCATTCCCGACAACGAATCATTATCCCAATGGCCGCGCAGCCACCGTCGTCGGGCCCAATATCGTTCTCGAGACCGTGGGCAAGCCGGACTGGCTCCGGCAGCTCGACCACGACTAGCGCGGGCCCCCCGGCTACTCGCGTTGCCGGCTGTCGATCCACAGCGTCACCGGGCCGTCGTTTTCGAGCGCGACCGACATCATCGCGCCGAAGCGCCCGGCGCACACTCGTCCCGGCAGAAGCGTACCGAGGCGATCCAGAAAGGCGTCGCACAACGGCTGTGCGACTTCCGGCTTCGCCGCCCGGTGCCAGCTCGGCTTCGTCCCCTTCTTGGTGCTCGCAAACAGCGTGAACTGGCTCACGACGAGCACCCGCCCGTCCGTCTCTGCAACGCTCCGGCCCCACGCGCCTGCCGCGTCCGGGAACAGCCGAAGACCCGCCACTTTCCCTGTCAGCCATTCGATGTCCCCCGCATCGTCCGTCTCCTCGACCCCGAGCAGCACCACCAGCCCGCATCCGATGCCGCTGACCCTTTCCCCGTCGATCGTCACCGAGGCGGAAGTCACACGCTGAATCACGGCTCTCATCGCGCCGAAAGTATGCGGCACACACCGCACGTCACGCCGGAACCGCGACACATCGAATCCGACGCCCTGCCAGCCTCCCGCCGACCTGCTGTGACACCCTTCGAAACCAATGACAGCCGATGCAGTTATCCCGCGTTGCCGACGATGCGAAGATTGCTTCCGCCCCAAGCATCTGGCATTTGTCCTGGAACGTTCCAATTCCCGCCATGAATATCCTCTCCATCGCCACCCTCGCTGCCGGTCTCGCGCTTGCTCCCGCGCTCCTCGCCGGCGAATCGAAGCTGCAAACCATCCCGCTCAAGGACATCGACGGAAAGGAAACATCGTTGAAGGCGTTCGCCGGCAAGGTCGTGCTCGCGGTGAATGTCGCCAGCGAATGCGGGAGCACGCCACAGTACGCCGGACTGCAGTCGCTCTACGACAAGTTCAAGGACAAGGGGCTCGTGGTGGTCGGTTTTCCGTGCAACGACTTCGGGGCGCAGGAACCCGGCACCAACACGGAGATCAAGGAGTTCTGTTCGAAGAACTATCAGGTCACGTTCCCGATGATGGACAAGGTCCACGTGAAGGGTTCCGAACAGCACCCGCTTTTCAAGGAACTCACCGGACCGGGTTCAGCTTTCCCCGGCGACGTGCAGTGGAATTTCGGCAAGTTCCTGCTCGGTCCCGATGGCGCAGTGGTCGCGCGTTTCGAGCCGGACGTGGAGCCTGATGATGCAAAACTCGTCAAGGCGATCCAAGACGCCCTCGCCAAGAAGTAAGCCCCGCCGATGAGCCTCGCGGAGAAACAGCGCCAGATCGTCGGCAGACTTTCTCTCATCGAGGATCCGCACGAGCGGCTCGCGGCACTGATGTCGCGCGCGAAAAAAATCCCAGCGCCCGATCCCGCCCATCTCACCGAGGCCAATCGCGTGCAGGGGTGCCAGTCTCGCGTGTGGCTTACCGGAGACGTCAACGGTGGGTTGTGCCACTGGCGGACGGAATCCGACGCGCCCATGGTGAAAGGACTCGTCGGCCTGCTGTGCGAATTGTACGAGGCAGCCTCGCCCGAGGATGTGCTCACCCTTGAGCCGACGCTGTTCGAGGATCTCGGCATCTTCCGCATGGTCTCGCCCACTCGCATCGCCGGGCTCGCCTCGGTGCGGATGCGGATGCGGCAAATCGCGGCGACCTTCGCCGCCAAGGGCGATCAATGACCCGGGCGCCGCTCCTCGACGCGCACAATCATCTGCACGATTCCCGCCTGCTGCGCTGGCGCAGCGAGATCATCGGCGAATTGCCCCGCCTCGACATCGGCAGGGCCGTGGTGAACGGCACCCGGGAGGACGACTGGGCGCAGGTCGCCTCGCTCGCCGCAGAGCACCGCTGGGTCATCCCATCATTTGGTCTGCACCCATGGCATGTGAATAACCGCAGTCCCGCCTGGCGCGAGAACCTGACTCAGGCTCTCGACGCACACGGCGGGGCCGGCGTCGGCGAGATCGGCCTCGACCGCTGGATCGAAGGCAACGATCCCGCTGCCCAGGCCGAGTGTTTCCGATGGCAACTCGACCTCGCTGCCACGCGGAATCTGCCAGCGACGATCCACTGCGTGCGGGCGTGGGGGGCGTTGTGGGACATCCTCCGCGACACCGCCGTGCCCGCGCGTGGCTTCCTTCTCCATGCCTACGGCGGACCTGTGGAAATGGTGAAGGGATTCATCGGGCGCGGCGCATACTTTTCCTTCTCGCCGTATTTCCTCCACGAACGAAAGTCACCGCAGCGCGACATCTTCCGCCAACTGCCCGCCGATCGCCTCCTCGTGGAAACCGATGCGCCGGACCTCGCGCCGCCGCCCGAACGGAATCCGCGACCGCTGCTTTCCGAGGACGGGAAGATCCTCAATCACCCCGCCAATCTTGTTCTCGCCTACGACGCCCTCGGTGAGATCCGCCGCATGTCGCGCGAGGAACTCGCCACCCAGGTTGCCGGGAATTTCGGGCGGCTCTTCGGCGAGTGAACGCGCACTCCTCTCCGAAGGGCGCTGGCGCGGTGCAATGTAGCGTCGACGACCCGTCGGCGTGGCAGGATGGGCGGAGGCGGCGGGATGGCCCGGCGGGCCTCACGCGACACTCCACCCTTGCCGCGGCCGGCCACGTCGCCAGCCGACGACTCGTCGGCTCCACATTTCGCTCCGGCCTCTCCGCTGTGCCGGATTCCCGCAAGGCATTGGGGCAAATCCGCATGACTGCTTTGCATCCGCCATTTTCTCAGCCGCGCCTTGCCATCCGCGGGTCCGCAGGCTACGCCGCCGCCCCCGAGACCCCGATGAATTTTCCGCCGTCCGATTACCTCGACCTTCGCCACACCGAGCACCGGATGCTTTTCGACAGCGCCGTGAACGTTTGGGAGGCGCTCAAACAGATCCCCAGCTATCTCCAGTTCCGGCTGAAGCCACAGATTCTTGGCACGCTTGTCGGCAAGCCATTTGTCAGCAATGCCGTGTTCATTGGCGCTGGCACCATCATCGAGCATGGCGCGATGATCAAAGGCCCCGCATGGATCGGCGAGAACTGCGAAATCAGGAACGGCTGCTACATCCGCGAAAACGTCATCGTCGGCAGCGGCTGCGTGCTCGGCAACTCGTGCGAACTCAAGAACAGCATCGTCTTCGATGAGGCGCAGATTCCGCATTTCAACTACGTGGGCGACTCGATCCTCGGCTTCAAGGCGCACGTCGGCGCCGGCGTCATCCTCAGCAATGTGAAGCTCGATCACGGTGAAATCACCGTCGTGGGACCGGACGGTCCGATCCTCACCGGATTGAAAAAGTTCGGCGCGATCCTCGGCGACCGCGCCGAGATCGGCTGCAATTCCGTGCTGAATCCCGGTTCGCTCATCGGTCGCGATTCGGTGCTGTATCCGGGCACGCTCTGGCGCGGTGTCTGTCCCGCGGACACGATCGTGAAGACCAGCGTGTCCGCCCCGATCCTCGTGCCGAGGAAATAGGATCGGTTCAACCATGGGTCGTGGCGCGGCGTCTTCGGCTGCAACTATTCGGCACCCGGATGGTTGAACCTTCATCGCCATGAGAACGCGCTTCCCTCTTTCACTCTCGTTCGCCGTCACCTGCGGATTGTGGGCCGCAATTGATCAGGAAAAGAAACCCGCGGCGGACAAAGTTCCCGCCATCGAGCCGGCGTCCGAGCCGAAGCCCACCGCGGAACAGATCGATTTTTTCGAGAGGAAGATCCGCCCGGTGCTGGCGGACAAGTGCTACAAGTGCCATTCGGAAAAATCCGCGAAGGTGAAGGGCGGGCTCGTGCTCGACACGCGCGCAGGGATCCGGCGCGGAGGGGACAGCGGCGCGGCGGTGGTCCCAGGCAGCCTCGAAGACAGTCTGCTGATCGAGGCCGTTCGCCACGCGAACAAGGACTTCGCGATGCCGCCGGAGAAGGAAGGCGGCAAGCTGCCGGATGCGGTGATCAAGGACTTCGAGGCTTGGGTGAAAATGGGCGCGCCTGATCCGCGCGATGGTGCGGCGGCGGTGGTGAAGAAATTCAGCAAGGAGGACGCGAAGAAGTGGTGGGCCTTCCAGCCGCCGCAGGCGCAGCCGGTGCCGCAGCCGAAAAATGCGGCGTGGGCGCACGGCGATGTCGATCGCTTTCTCTTGTCCGCGCTCGAAGCGAAGGGACTGAAGCCGGTCGGCGATGCCGATGCCGCGACGATGCTGCGGCGGATCTATTTTGATCTCATCGGTCTGCCGCCATCACCACGCGAAGTGGGCGAGTTTTTCAATGAAGTGAAAGTCGCTGGCGCGGACCGCAAGCAGCAGCAGGCCGTGCTGGCCCGATGGGTGGACAAGCTGCTTGCCTCGCCCCAATTCGGCGAACGCTGGGGCCGGCATTGGCTGGATGTGGCCCGCTATGCGGAGAGCAGCGGCAAGGATGTGAACATCGCCTTTCCACATGCGTGGCGGTATCGGGATTACGTCATCGCGTCGTTCAATCAGGACAAGCCGTATGACCAGTTTCTCCGGGAGCAAATCGCGGGGGATCTGCTGCCCGCGGCGAATGACAGGCAGCGGGCCGAGCAGCTCGTAGCGACCGGTTTTCTCGCGCTCGGGCCGAAGGGACTGAACGAGCAGAATCCGCGGCAGTTCTGCCTGGACCTGGCGGATGAGCAGGTGGACACCGTCTCACAGGCGATGCTGGGTGTGACGCTCGCGTGCGCACGCTGCCACGACCACAAGTTCGATCCGTTCTCGCAGCGGGAGTATTACGGGCTGGCCGGGATTTTCCTGAGCACGGAGACGCTCTTCGGCACGGCCACTTCGATTCAGAACCGGCACTCGACCGAGCTGGTCACGCTGCCTGGCGGTGCGCCCGGGCTGGGCAAGACGCTTGCCGCGGCGGAGCGGGAAAAGATGGAGTCCAAGCTGACGGAACTGCGCAAGGAGCAGCGTGAATTGTTCGCGGATCGTTTTCGCGATCGGACCCGCGGGCAAGGGGACGGCAAGGCGCCTCAGGGGGCGGCTCAGTTGCGGCCCTTGATCCTGCTCTCGCAAATCGGCGGGCTGGAAGCGGCGCTGAAGAATTACGACGAGAACGGCGCGGCGAAGGCTCTGGCGATGGGTGTGAAGGATCTGCCGGCAGTTTCGGGTGGCCTTGCGCAGCGATTCGGAGATTTCATGCGGCGGGGGCCACAGGCGCGGCTCGGCAGGCCGCAGGAGTTTGCGACGATTCGGGACAGCGCCCTTTACGCCAGGGGCGAGTCGGACAAACCCGGAGATCATGTCCCGCGTGGTTTTCCCGCGGTGCTCACCAGCGGCGCAGGTCCGGCGATTCCCGCGAAGGAAAGCGGCCGGCTGGAACTGGCGGAGTGGCTGGCTTCCCCATCAAACCCGCTCACGGCGCGGGTGATGGTCAATCGTGTTTGGCACGCGGTGTTCGGCCAGGGACTCGTGGAGAGCATGGACAATTTCGGAACGACGGGGAAGAAGCCGTCGAATCAGGCGCTTCTTGATTTCCTCGCGGTGAAGTTCCAGACGCCGGCGGACAAGGGCGGCTACGGCTGGAGTGTGAAGAAACTCGCCCGCGACCTGGTGATGAGCCACGCGTATCAATTGTCGTCGGACTACAACCCCGCGAGTTTCGCCGCGGACCCCGGGGACACGATGCTCTGGCGCATGAGCAAACGGCGGCTGGACGCGGAATGCATTCGTGACGCGATTCTCGCCGCCAGCCAGCAACTCCAGATGACACCGCCGAAGGGTTCGCTCCTCGCGGAAAGCGGCGACGGTCCAATCGGCGGCCCGCGTTTCCGACCGGGCATTACCGAGGATCAGCTCATCAACAGCGGCGGCGCGACGCTGGTGCGCAGCGTGTATCTGCCGATCGCGCGCGATGTCCCGCCGGATGCGCTGGCGGTCTTCGACTTCGGCGACGCGAGCCTGGTGACCGGTTCGCGTGATACTACGAATGTGCCGGCGCAGGCACTGTTTCTCCTGAATGGCGACATGGTGGCCTCCGCCTCGCGCAAGCTGGCGGAACGGGTGACAGCCGCCTATCCCACGGGACCGGCCGGCGGCGTGGGTGCCAGTTTCGATCAGCGTCTCGCACTCGCTTTCTGGATCACGCTGGGGCGTTCTCCGACTCCGAACGAGCGCACCGCCGCGTGGAATTTCTTCCAGAAATTCCCCGGCAACTGGAGCAAGGGCGACACGTCATCGCCCGGTCTGAAGGACGCGGAAGACGTGAAGGCGGCGTGGACGAGCTTCTGCCGCTCGCTCTTCGCGACGTCGGATTTCCGCTGCCTGAACTAGACCCGGCGGGCGGGAGAACGCTCGCGTCAGGCCTTCAGTTCCCAGCCCTTGCGATACTCGCGGCGGATGAATTTCGCCGCCTCCGGAGCATTGGTCGCCTGCAGGGTGGCGGCATTCCATTCGATCTTTTTGCCCGTGCGATAAGCGACGTTACCGAGGTGGTTCGCCTCGGTGAGCGCGCCGCTGTATTCGAAATTGCACAGCGTCGGGCTGCCGGTCTTGCAGGCGAGGAGCCATTCCTGGTGATGGCCGGGGCTGTCCGGAATCGTCGGCTCGGGGCGTTTGAAGTCTTTGTATTGCTCCTCCGGCAGCAGGAGGAGCTTGCCGTAGTCGGCGAGCAGCATCCCTTTGTCTCCGATGAAAAGGGCGCCGTCCCGCCACTGCGGGATCTTCTGTTCGGTCCAGGGTGCGGGCCTCGATTCACCCTGATGCCAGACGAGTTTCACCGCCGGCATGTCACCGCGCGGGCCGTATTCGTAGGTGGCGCTCATCGATGCGGGAGCGATCTCCGGGTGAGCCGGCGGGCCGCTGGCCTCGATGGTGCGCGGCGCGTCGAGCTTCAGCGCCCAGAATGGCAGATCGTTCCAGTGCGAGCCGAGATCGCTCATCGTGCCACTGCCGAAATCCCACCAGCGGTACCATTTTGGCCCCGGGAAATAGACTTCGTTGAATGGGCGTTCGGCAGCGGGCCCGAGCCAGAGATCCCAATTCAGCGTCGCCGGCGGTGTCTGCGCCTCGGCGGGTCGGTCGGTGGCGAAAACGATATCCTTGTTGCGCTCCGCGGCTTCCTTGCTTTGCAACCCCCACGCGCGCGAGACCCACACGTGGGCCTCGCGGACCGGACCGATCGCGCCGCTTTGAATGAGTTCCACTACGCGGCGGTAATTCCCGGTGGCGTGGATCTGCGTGCCCATCTGCGTGGCGACCTTTGCCTCGCGCGCGGCCTGGCGGATGAGGCGCACTTCCCAGATATTGTGGGCGAGCGGTTTTTCGCAATAGACGTGCTTGCCCATGCGCAACGCAGGCAGCACAGCGAAGGCGTGCGTGTGCTCGGCGGTGCTCACGACCACGGCGTCGAAGGACTTCAGATCATCGAACAGGCGCCGGTAGTCGGTGAATTTCTTCGCCGCTCCGAACTTCGCGGCAGCGGCGTCGAGGTTGCGTTCGTTCACGTCGCAGAGACCGACCACATTGTCGTTGCCCATCTGCCCGAGGTTGGCACCACCGCGGCCACCGCAGCCGATCACGGCGACATCGAGGCGGCTGTTCGGTGATGCGCAGCGCAGGATTGCGGGCGCGCCCAGCACCGCACCGGATGCGAAGATGGACTGGCGGACGAAGCGACGGCGAGAGAGGGAATGAGAGGTCATCCCGCTGGCTTACGGGGCCACTCCGGTGGCTACAAGCCAATCCTCGCCCGGAATGCGGCAGCTACGGGATCTGCAAACCGCCGATGGCGTCGCGCGAGACGGTGCCGCCATTGGCATCGCCGAGGCGCTTGGCCCGCTTGAAGGCATCCGTCGCTTTCGCGGACTGGCCATTCTTCTGGTAAAGGATCGCCAGTTTTCCCCACGCATCGGTGAAGTCCGGGTCGAGTTTCACGGTCTCCTCCAGCGCTGTGACGGCCTCCGCGTCCTGCCCCGCTTGCATCGCAAACGTGCCGCGCGAGTAGGAGTCCGCTACTTTTTCTCCCGTGCTGTTTCCGGATGGAATACTCACGTCGCCGGAAGGCAATTGCGGCAGTGGCATCTCGGCAGTGTGATTCGGCGGCGTGGTCCCGGCGGGCGCAGGCAGCGCCCCGGGTGGCAGCGCCCCGGCGATTCCCTGCCGGCCTGCATCGCGCTGGGCGAGTGAGCTCCGGGCGGACTTGCCCGGTGGAACGTGGGTGACCTCCAGCTTGGAGCAAGCGGTGAAATGGAGCGCCGCGGATGCGGCTGCGAGAAAGTGGAGCGGACGGAGTGCTTTCATGGGCTCGGCGTGATTCTGAAGCTATAAGCATTCGCCTTGCCATCAAGGCGCATTCTGGCGTGGCTGGACACGGGGATCCGTCGCGGCTCTATTGCCCGCATGGCACGAAACAACGTCGTAAAGATTTGCTGCATCGTCGGCTTCGTGCTCGCCGAGATCTACATGGTTTTCGCAGTGCTCGCCCCCAGTCGGCCTGGTCCGCCGACGCGGATGATCATTCCCAAAGAGATGATCCCGAATGTCGAAGGCGTCGCCCCGGGAACTCCCCCGCCACCCGGCGCGCTTGCGATGCGACTGGTGCTCGCCTCCTTTTTCTTCGGCCCTTTCGGAGCCTGCGTCGGCCTCGGCGCGGGCCTTCTTCTCGAGGGCGCGCGCCAGAAAATCGTCACTTGGCGATCGGCTTCTCGTTCTCCGAAGCAACCTCTCCACTGAGTCCCAGCCGCTTGCGGAGGGAGGAAACCTCATCCCGGAGCATGTCCCGCCGCGTTTGCAGGACGCCGACGTGCTGCTTGGCGCGTTCGAGGGCCGGCTTCAGTCCCGCAATCTCGGCCTTCAGCGCATCGCACTCCGCTTCGAGCGTCTTTTCCCGATCAGGTTTGAAAGCTCCCGCCGACTGCTTTTTCTGCTCCGCGCCCTTCCCCTTGGGGCCGTCCGAACGGCCGCCGGCGATTTCGCCCTTCAAGACCTCACGTTCGCTGATCAGCGCCTTGATCTCGGTGGCGCGCCGGGCCAGTTCCTCCGCAAGTCCCGTCTTCTCCGTCGTGAGCGTCTTGATCTGCTCCCTGGCTTCCGCCTCGGCGCGCGTGAGGTCGCGCAGGCGCTCCTGAGCCGTCCGAATCTCCGCACGGCTTTCCTCCCCCTTCTTGATTGCGTCGCTGGCCGCCTTCTTTTCCTGTGCGAGAAGTCCGGCGAGGGAGTCGCTCTTGGCGGTGAGCTGCTGAATCTGCTCGTCCTTTTTACTGGCGGCGGCGGCCGCGGTTTCCGACTGCTTTTGAATCTGTTCGTCCTTCGCTCGGGCGGCGCTCTCGGCGCTCTCGATGAGTTCTTTCAGGCGGCCATTCTCCTCGCGCGCCTTCTCCACTTCCGCATCCACACCTTTGCTGAATTCCAACAGCTCATGCTTGTCGGCGGAGAATTTCTCCAGCTCAGCCACCATCCGGCTCTTGTCGGCCTCCGCCTTTTTCGCGTCGTCGCGAAGCTGCCGCAACTCGCCGTTCGCCGCATCCATCGCCGTCGCGAGTTGTTCGAGCAATTCGTGATGACGGGCTGCCACTGCCGCATTCTCGTCGCGCTCTGCTCGCGCTGCTTCCAGTGAGGTCACGAGATCCTGGCGCTCCTGTTTGAGCGCGTTAAAACCATGCGTCAGCGCGGCGATGCGTCGCTCCGATTCAGAGAGCTGCGACTCCACGGCGGTCATCTTGTCCCGCTGAGCCGTCTCGGCGCCGTGAGCCCTGGCCAGCGCATCGTCGCGTTCCGCCGTGGCGTGGGCTTCGTGTTCCCGCGCCTGATTCAACTGCCTGTCTGTCCCGGCGAGTTTCTCGCGCAATTCAGTCACCTCGCCCTCGACGTTCTTCAGTTCTGAATTGCGCCGGTCGAGATCCGCGAGAAGGAGCGCCTGTTCCGCAACCCGGCCCTCTGCCTCCATGTGCCGGTTTTGCAAATCGTCGAGGCTTGCGCGGAGATCCGATTCGGATCCGCGCACATTCTCCAATTGCGCCTGATGGTCGCGCGCGGCGGATGCAGCCTGGTCGCGCATGCGGGCAAAGTCCTCCTGCGTCCCGGTCAATTGCTGCTGGAGCGACTCCATTGCCCCGAGGTCCGCCGCCAGCCGCGAGTTCTTGTCCTTGAGTTCTGAGATTTGCTCCGCCTGCGAGCCGAGCCGAGCCTCCGCCTGTGCGAATCGCGATTGCAGCCCCGAAAGTTCCGCCCTCACGCCCGCCTCCACGCCACGCGCGGCATCGAGCTGGAAGCGCTGCGCTTCCTCCATCGTCGCCAGGGTCCGCTGCGCGCTGGTCGCGTCCCTCCGTGCCATTGCGAGTTCGTCCCGCAGTCCCGCGACTTCCTCTCCCGCCACGGAAAATTCGTCGCGTTCAAGTTGCACCGCGGCAAGCTGCCCGGTGATCTCCGAGATGCGGTTGGTTGCCGCGGCATGCTCCGCCTTCAGCTTTTCGACCTCGGCCCGCAATGCAGCTTCGCTCTTCTGCGAACTTTCCAGTTGCGCAGCCCGTTCGCTGAGCGCGGCTCGCTCCTTCTGCGCCTTGCCGAGTTCCTCCCGCAGTCCTGCGATTTCCTTTCCCGCAGCGGCAAATTTTTCACGCTCACTCTGGGCCGATGCAAGCTGCGCAGTGAACTCCGAGACCCGTTTTGTCGCCGCGGCATGCTCCGCCTTCAGTTTCTCGACCTCTGCCCGCAAGGCAGCCTCGCTCTTTTGCGCGCCTTCCAGTTGCGCACCGCGTTCGCGGAGCGCGCCCACCTCCTTCTGCACCTTGTCGATCTGCTCCCGCAGTGGGCGGAGCGAGGCGACTTCCGCCGTCAGCGAGTCCCGCGCGGCGGTGATCGCCGCCAGTTTTGCCTGCGCCCCCTGGGCCGCGGTCACGCTGTCCGCGCGCAGCCGCTTGATCTCGTCTGCCGCGTGCTCGGCCTGCTCCTGCGCCTTTTGCAGCTCCGCATAGACGGCATCCGCCGTTCCGCCGACGATGGCGAGCTTGCGCGCCACGAGCACCTCCACCGGTGCCGTCGCCGATCGCGGGATGACCAGCCGGCTATGGCACGTGGGACAGTCGATCTTCGCACCGACCGCCGTTTCGATGACGGCGATTTTCTGAGTGCATTCTGGGCAGCGGAATTTGATGTCGGCCATGGGCGACGGGATTTGGGCTGCGGGGCCGACCGCGCGGCGCGACGAACTGCCCCGACATTTGATTCGGCGGGAGAGTTGCACACCGGGGATGCGCGGCAAAGGGAATTCTGGCGGCGCGAACCGGCGGGCGTTTGATTGAAAGTGATTCCAATGGATCAGCAAAATGGCGGCACCGAGCGTGGCGCCAGCCTTTGGACTGCGCGCGGCTTGACGCCGCTTTTCCCTCGCCTCGGGTCCGACGCGCAAATTCACCGTTGCCCCGCAAAGCAACGCAGCGCCTTTCGTCCGCCCGGCGCATTCCGCGATTTCGCCCATCGCTCTTCCGCAAAGCCAAAGCGAGCTCAAGCCCCCGCACTCCAAAGCCTCGCGGCACTCACACGCCGCTCGGCTTTGGCCGGCAACCAGCCTTTGGAATCACATCGAATCACTCCCTCCGGGTGGCCGCTGCGGCCGGGCACGGCAGACGGCTATCTGAAAAAATAATCACGCAGGTTTGTTACCACCGCCGGCCAGACGGCGAAGGAGAGGATGTCACCAACGCATCCCGCGACGGACCGACAAAACACAAAACAAACAAACCGAAAACAACAGCCATGAAAACAAACCGCAACACCATCGCCAGCATCACCACCGCCGCCATCGCCATGATCGCCGGCACCGCCGCCAGCCAAGCAGCCAGCCGCACGCTCCTCCTCCTCCAGGAGAACAGCAGCGGCACATCCTACATGACGGACATCCTCCCAGCCGGACCCATCCGGGCCGCGGCGGACGCCATCATCGACACCTTCGTCGAGAACGGCGAGGCCGCAAAATTCCAGGCGCTCGCCGCTGGGAAGTATCAGCGCTTCGTGAACCTCTCCGACGCGAATTGCACCCGCGCCAGGCTGCTCGCCGAACTGATCAAACAATCCAAGGATGGCTTCACCGTGGACCTCGCCGTCCTGGGACACGGCGGCCCGGAGGCGCTGGGTCTCCACAACGGCGGACAGCTCACCGGACAGACTTTTCAGACACTCGTCCTGCCGACCGGGCAGAGGTTGCAAATTCCAGTTCCCGGCTCCATCCGCACGCTGCTCACGGATGCCCGTAATCAGGAAGGCGCGAACTTCACCTTCAAGCTCCGCCTCGTCCACATGTGCAACTGCTTCGGTGGCACCACGAATGACGACTGGCTCGCCATCGGTGCGAAAGTCTCCGTCGGCGCTCCTCTCATCAACTGGATGCCCGAGCCGATGATCACCTTCTTCTGGGATGACTTCGTGAAGAATGACAAGCATGTGGCCAAGGCCGCGGCGGATTCCCTCGCGGCGACGCGGCCCATCTGGTCGCTGGTTCCCGGCTATGCGAGCATTCAGACCGCCGGCCCCGGCACGGTCGGCATGACGAAGCTCGCCGAGACGCAGCAGACCGTTGCCGGAAATGGCGACCTCATCTTCAAGGACGAATTCCAACTGGCCCTCAACGAATCCCGCACCTTCACGGTGAAGGCGAATCAGACCCACAACTTCCCGCAGGTCTATCTCGTCGCCGGCCAGACCTACAGCTTCACCTCCAGTTCGACCGACATGTGGAGCAATGGAATCATCCCTCCCTTCATCACGACCACAAACGCCAACGGCTACACAGCCGGACCGGCTGATGGCCTCCGCCGTTTCCCGACGAACATGATGCGGCTCGTCGCCGAGCGCTTCGCCCGCAGCGGCGATGTCCTCTCCTTCATCAGCAACAGCGGGTTCAGCGTCGGCACCAGCAGCACGGGCGTCACCCCTGGCATCCGTGGCTTCCTCTGCATGTATGCCAACGATGTCATCACGGCCTACGGCGACAACTCCGGCCAGATCAGCGTGACCATCCGGCGCACCAACTAATCCCGCGAACCGACGAAACTCAATCGAGGCGCTCTCCGTGTGGAGAGCGCCTCTTTTTTGAAAAGCTCAGCCATTCCTCAGTCATGAAAATCCAACTCAAACACATCCTCGCCCCCGGTTTTCTCTGCGCCGGTTCCATCCTCTGGTTCGCCCTCACGCCATCCGTCCCACTCGCGGACTCGGACCTCGATGCGACGCCGCAACTGCCGGGCAAAACCAGCGCAGTCGAATCCATCCCCGCCCGCACCATTGCCGCTGCGATGCCCGAAGTGGCGGAGCAAATCGACAACGACGAACCCGGCTCCGTGGGCCACTGGCATGCCCGCTTCGCCGCTCTCCTTGCGGAATGCGGCAATCGCGAAGCGGCGAGTGCCCGGCTGGTCGCCGAGCTGGACCGGGTGTATCACGCATGGGTCAGCGCCAAATTGGCCGGCATCGCGAACCTTCCACCGCTCGATCGCTACGATCCGCTCGCGGCGATCGAATCGAGAATGCGCAAGGTGGCGGAGGCGGTCCTCGGGCACATGGGCATCAGCGGCGGCAGGCACTACTTCGTGCTGGCCGATACGGTGGACGCCATTTCCGCGGAGGTGCAGTACGCGGAAATGCGCGGCACTCACGATCAGCGAGTGGCGATGCTGAGGCTCGACCGCGAGCGAGCGAACCGCTTTGAAAAGCTCGTCGCTGCAAACGGGCTCGGAGCCGCAACCGAAGCGCGGGTCAGCGGTGAAATCGATCCCTGGTATCAGTCGCAACTGCGCGGAATCGTCGGCGCAAACGACCGGGACGAAGCCGAGTGACCATAAGAAAGGGAATGGGAACCACCGATGACGGGCATGTAGTCATGCCCGTCAACCGTGGTAAATCCCATCGCCGTTTCCAGGATGAACGGCTTGACCTGATATCGCGGTTTCACACAGCCTGCGCGGGTTGCGAAAATTCTTCTCTGGAAATTTATCCGAAACCGCGAACGGGCGGCTCCCATGACCCTCTCGACGCTCGTCAAGAACCGGCTCGCATTCCTCCGCTGGCCGCTGGACCGCCTCGAAGAACGAAACCGGGCGATCCGCGGCAAGAGCATCGTCAACAACGGGGCCGAGGAGGCGCGCTACCCCATTCGCACAGTGCGCTACTGGTGGGCGCACTGCGCGCTGCTCGAGGAACTGACACGCCAGGGCCGGGAACTCACCATCGCAGACGTGGGCTGTAGCACGGGGCACACAAGGCAGTACATCGGCGATATTGCCGGAACGCGCTGGATCGGGCTGGACTGGAAGATCCGCGGCGAAGACCTCGCGGACAACGGCTACGTCGCGACGCACGAGTGCGACTTCGACGCAACGCTGCCGCTGCCGGACGCGACGGCGGACGTCATCATTTTTCTCCACGTCATCGAGCATCTGCCGAGACCGGAGTTCACCATCCGGGAACTGGCGCGGATTCTGAAGCCGGGCGGCGTGATTCTCGCCGGCAGCCCCGTGGCACCGTCGTTCGTGGCGCGAATGCGAACGGCGCAACTCCGCTCAAGGCTTGCGCGCGGCGTGGTAAAGGCGGGTTGCCATATCAATTCCATGTCCGGCCGGTTTTGGAGGAAGCTCGTGAACGACGCGGGGCTCGATGTGGAGATTCACACCGGGACATTCCTCATCCGCTGGTCGAAGAACCCGCTCGAAAACTCGGCGATCTGGATGCGGCTGAACCAGGCCTGGGGCGCGCTCTTCCCCTCGCTGGGCGGGGAACTGTATCTCTCCGCGCGCAAGCCGGCGGCGGAGTGACGCAGCGGAATCCCCGGCGGGCTGTCCCCGGTTTGCGTCGTGAATGAAGGTCCACGGAATGCACGGAATGCCACGGAACGCAGATACTTTCGGCGCTGCGACAGCTCACCCAATGGGTGGGCTGCGTACTTTTCGCACCTCCATCATTCCGTGTCCTTTGCAATCCGTGGTCCGACCCTTCGCCGTTTCCAGACTGACCCGACCGTGCTTCCCGGCGCCCGCTACATCGCCTCGGCGAGCACGGAGCGCAGGTGCTGCATCTCCACCTCGATGTCGTCGTCCGGCCCGAGTGTCGCGCCGACTGCCTCGCGCAATTGCTCGCGGAAGCGCTGCCGCAGCCGGCTGATGGCCATCTTCGTCGCCTCGGGGCTCATGCCGAGCGCCGCCGCCGCCGCCTCCCGCGAAACGGGCTCCGCTCCCTTTCGCGCAAAGGGCACTGCGGCGTAGAACAGTTGCCGGCTGCCGTCGTCCTTCATCGGAGCCGCCATTTTCTCGATGACTTGCTCCATCAGGCTCATCGCCCAGCGGCGCTCGAAAAGGACGTCCGGCGTCATCTCATCCACCGGCTCGACGCCGTACGCATTCTCAGCCAGCGCGTGGTCGATGGACACATGCTCGCTGCCGCCGCCGCGCTTCAGCCGCTGCCCGGCGCGGTGGTGGTCGGTGAGGAAATGCTTCAGGCAGGCGAGCAGGAAAGTGCGCAGCTTTCCCCGCTCGCGGTCGGCGCGGGAGAGATACTCGCCTTCGATCAGGCGGATGATGAATTCCTGCGTGAGTTCCTCCGCCTCCGCGGCGCGCTGACCCGAGCGGCGGACGAATGCGTAGATCGGCAGCCAGTAATGTTTGCAGATGTCCTCCAGCGCCCGGCGCGTCTCTTCGGTCGGCTCGCCGCTCCGCGCGCGCTGGACGAGCGTCCACTGCGTCTCGGGAAAACGCCCGGCCATTGTTGGGTCCTGCTGGTTCACGCGCCGAATTGAACGCGGTCGCAGCGCCCGACCAAGCAGAATCTCCCGCTGGCCCGCGGGGCGCAGCGGGCATCTTTCCCCTTGCCCGTATCGGAGGCAGGCCGTTCCATCCCGCACACGCTCCATGGACCCACAGGCAACATCTCCGGCGTCTTCGTCGGCGGTCGCACCGGCTGGCAAAGTGGCGGGCCACTTTTGATTTCGCGCACGATGGCCGAACCGAACGACGACATCACGATCTCGCACAGCTTCGACATGCTCGCCGCGTTTGCAAAACCGGTCGCGCCGGCGCGTGTCGAGATCCCCGGTTACACCATCGTCCGCGAACTCGCCCGCGGCGGAATGGGCGCGGTCTGTCTCGCCCGGCAACTCCGCCCCGACCGCGACGTCGCGCTGAAGGTGATGCTCCCGCAACTCGCCGACCTGCCGGAGATGCATGCGCGGTTCCAGATCGAAGCGCGCGCGATGGCCGCGCTGGATCACCCGGGGATCCTGCCGGTGTACGAAGTCGGCGAGGCCGGCGGCATCCCGTTCTTCTCGATGAAATTCGTCTCCGGCGGAACTCTCGGCCAGCGGCTGAACGCCGGGCCGATGCCGCCGCGCGACGCCGCCACCCTGCTGCTCCAGATCGCGCGGGCCGTTCATTTCGCGCATCAGCGCGGCACGCTGCATCGCGATCTCAAGCCGGCGAATTTTCTCTTCGACGAAGCGGGCCGCGCATACGTGAGCGACTTCGGCCTGGCGAAACTTTCGCTCGCTTCCGGCGACGGCGGATTGACGCGGACGGATTCGTTCCTCGGCACGCCGCACTACATGCCGCGGAAGTGGCAGGCGGATCGACCGCCGGATGCACGATGGCCGGCGATCTCTACAGCCTCGGCGCGGTCCTCTACGAATGCCTTTGCGGACGCCGTCCGCACGGCAGATTTGAAACGATGGGACAACTGCTCCGCGCGATCGTGGACGAATCCGTGCCGCGCCCGCGGACGATTCGCCCAGAGCTGCCGCGGGATCTGGAGATCGTCTGCATCAAGGCCTTGGAGAAATCGCCGGCGGACCGCTACGCGAGCGTGGGGGAATTTGCCGACGACATCGAGCGCTGGCTGGAGGGACGCCCGATCACCGCGCGCGCCGTCGGTGTTTCGGAGCGGCTCTGGTCGTGGGGGCGGAGGCATCCGCTCCCTGCCGCGCTCGCGGCGATCCTGCTGCTCACCACCTCGGTCGGCAGCGTCCTGCTCGTGCTCAGCCATCGCGCCCGCGGGATTGCGCTGGAAGATGCGCGCCAGCAACTGCGGCGTTCACTGATCGACCAGGCGCGTTCCGAACGGCTGCTCCGCGCTCCGGGTCACCGCGCCGCCGCGCTCACGTTGTTGCGGCAGGCAGCGGACCTCGGGAATTCGCAGGAGATCCGCGATGAAGCCGTGGCCGTGCTCGCGCAGGGGGACATCTCGCCGATGGCGGATGCACCTTCTCTCCCAGTGGAAAATCCGCCTGCATGGAGCGGGGATGATCGCATCACCGCCAGCGAGTTTTCGCGCGATGGGAAATTGGCGCTGGCATTCCATGAATCCGGTCGCGCTTCGCTCGGTCGCGTCGGCGCGATACAGCCGGAGATTTTCTGGAAGGCCGCGGAAGGCCGTGCGGTAAAGGGCAACTTCACGGCCGATGGCGGGCATCTCGTCCTCGCGGAGACGGCGGGCGGAATGCTGTTCGCAAGCGTCGATGCCAGTGCTCCGGAGCGCGTGCTCGCGGCCCCCGGTTCGATGATCACGTTTCTCCAGATCGACGACGCGGGAAAGCGCGTCGCCATCGGTCGCGCGGATGGATTGGAAGTGTTCGATCTTTCCACGGGGACGCGTCTGTGGCGCACGGATCCCGGTCCCGTGCGATGCGTTCCCGCCTGGTCGCCGGACGGTGCGGCACTGGCGGCAGTGCTTGGCGAGACGCGCGGGTTTTCCCTCTTCGACGGAGCGACGGGCCAGCGCCTGTGGACGCAGCGCACCGATGGCTGGCCGGTCGAGTTGAAATTCCATCCCGCTGGCAATCTGCTCGCCTGCGCGACCGACGAACCGGCGCTCCTCCTCTGTGAACGGCCCGATGGCCGCGTCCGTTCCCGCATCCCTGTGGCGGCGCGCTCGGTGCGTTTTTCCGACGAAGGAACCGCGCTCATCGGCATCGATCCATCCGGCCAATCGCGAGGCTGGCGGCTGGAGGAGCCAGTGGGATTTCACGAATGGCGTCGCCCACCACACGCAGGGGCGGACGGAACGGTCTTCAAGCTCGCGCTGTCCCACGACGGACGTTTCCTCCTCACCACGGCGACCGCGGGCATCCGCATCTGGTCGGTCGCCGAGCAGCGCGAGACTGGATTCCATCCCGTCGAAAATCAGCGCATCGACGCTCCGACAGATGCGTGGTGGCTGAGCGGCGATGCGTTGGAAATTCTCGTCCAGGTTCCCGGCGGCCTGGAGCGCGTGCCCATCGATCCCGCGGGTCGCCCCGGAAATCCGAAACGCGTCGCGCGTCAGCCAGGAACCACGATCGTCGATGTCACCGCCGACGGCACGTGGCTGGTGACATCGATCGATTCCGAGGCACCGCCGTGCGAGGCGTGGCTGCACGGCGACCCGGCGACGGCGCAGCCCTGCCCTCTTCCCGAGCGGGCGAAGGACGTCGTCCAGACCCGGGATGGGCGGCGCAGCGCGAGGCAGCTCGGACAAGACGTGGTCAGCCACGCCGTTGCCGGCGAAGGCACGGCCACGCGGCTCATTCCGCCGGAACGAATCGGTGTCCACGCATCCGTCTTTTCGCTGGATGGAAATCGTCTGCTCGTGCTCGGCCGCGAACATCGCGTCTTCAGTTGGGAACTCGCGCGGCTCGAACGGGAGCTGGCGGAGCGGAAATTCTGATCGAGAGCGCGGCACTGGCTTTGCCGGACGGAGGGCGCTGAATGCTTTCCGGAAAAAAGATCGCTCCGGTTTGTTACCACGAGGCACCGGATGGCGAAGGAGTGGATGTCACTACCTGACAAAACAAACTCCAAATCAAACAACCGCCATGAAAACAAACCACAAGACCACCTCCCGCATCGCCGCCGTCGCCGCTGTGATCACCGCCGCCATCAATGGCGTCCACGCGGCCCTTCCGCCGCCGCTGCCCGCGGCGAATCCGTTCGTTTCGCAAATCGTCGAAATCTCGCCGGCGCAAGCGATGGCCGGCCAGACCATCACCGTTCGCGTCGCACCCACTGCCTTGATGACATTTGTCGCTCAAAGGAATCAGCAGTTGAACCTTGCGGCACTCCGTCCGCTGAATCTCACGCCGCTCTTCGCTGCGCAGCCGCCGAAAATCTTCTTCCCGGACTCTCTCGGCTTTCAGTGGATTCCCGGCACATCCATGACTTCGCTCGGCGACAATCGCTACAGCGTGGTCGTCCCGGCTGCCGGACGCAGCGGGAAGCTGCGCTTCGAGACCTCAGCCGGCAGCAGCTATTCGACGGTGGATTTCACCCGGGTCAACGCGGGCTACAGCTTCGTGAACCTCTCGCAGTTCAACGTCGTCAGCGTGAAGGTGGACGGCGTCGAGCGCCTCGCCGGCCAGTCCATCCCGGCCACACTGCCGACGAATCCGAACGTCTTCGTCGCCGATGTCGGCACCACGCCTGGAAACCATTCCCTCACGGTGACCATCGGCCGGTCCGTCAATCAGCCGGTGATCGTCTTCGGCCCCTTCACCGCGAACGCCACCGTTCCGACCAATGTCATCGAAGTCGGCATCATGGCCGCAGGCGACTATCTCACCGCTTCGCCGAATGCGGCCGTCAGCGGCAACAACATCACGGCGAGCTGGCAGACACTCATCGTGAACGCCAACGGCGCGCTGTCGGTGAACGGCTTTGACTTCACCCGCAACGTGAACACCGGCGTGACGACGTGGGTGAACTGGTTCGGCGATCGGCCCAACGTGGTGGCCACCGGCAATGTCAGCGAGCCCGCCAACTGGCCGCTGAACCCCACCTCGGTGACCCTCCAGCTCCGCCGCCCGAACGGCGCGCTCTACACCAGCGCCGTCGTCAATCTGCTCAACAAGACTTTCATCCCCGCCGACGGGAACAGCTACGAGCTCCAGTAAGCGATTCCAGATTCGTCTGACCCGATCGCGGAACCCGCCGGTGACCCCGGCGGGTTCTTTCGTTCCCCGACGCTCCTCAGAATCTCAGGCCGAGTCCGACCGCGAATGCGTTCTCATTCGCATCGCCGCCGTTGTAGCTGTATTCCGTTTTCACGAGGACATTCTCCGTCACCCGGAATCCCACAGCGGCGGTGGCGCGCCAGATTTCGCGGGTGAATCCGCGCACGGTCGCAGCGCCATCGAGGAAAAAGTCGTCATTCCAACCCTGCGCCCAGCGACCGGCGATGAAGACCGTGCTGTTCAGCTTCCAGCGTCCTTCGAGGTAATAGGCGAGCGCATCGAGATCGCCGGCGCCCGTGGTGTGCGACCGCGAGGCGAGCACCTCCCCGAGCACCTGGAACTGGTGATGACTCCACCGCGCATCCGCGCCGAGCACGGTGTGGGTGAAATCGCTGCGTTCCGCTCCCGCCGCGAGAGTGGACTCCGCGTCGTGCCGGAGATATGTGCCGTGGCTCGCCGACAGTCCGAATGCCCACGCCGCGTCCGGCCGGTATCCGACGCGCGCGGTGACGCTCGGGTGCGATCCATTTTCCTCCCACGGGCTCCACGAATCCGGACGCGAGGCCACGCTGGCGTTCTTGATCTCGGCGGCGTAGTCCCAGTGTTCGCTGCTGCCGGAAAGGGAGACGCCGGTGCTGTAGTTCGCGCCCCACACCATCGGCACCCAGATTCGTTTGCCGGTCGTCCGCGTGGCGATGGTCCCCGCCGAGGGGTTTGCCGCGGAGCGGTCGCTCACTGCGAGGAGATTGTCGTACGGGAGCGGCGGCATGAGGAACGGGTCATCCCAGAATTCATGGCGTGGCACCCAGTTGCCAAAGCACGTCGCGAATTTCCCGATCCGCACATTCAGCTTCCCGTCGCCAAACGGTCGCCAGCGCAGGAATGCCTCATCCACCCGGAAGTCGCCGTCTTCACGCAAGCCCACTTCGAAGCCGCGATCCCAGCGCGTGAGCACATGCACCAGCCATTCATCCCCCGCGGCGACATCGAAGCGGAGCGAGAGCCGCGGCTGGAAAAAATCCGGTGCGTCGAGCTTCAGCAGCCCCGGTGTCGGGGTGTCTGCGTGCCAGTAGGTCAGTTCGAGCGATGGCCGGAATCCCATGCGCCAGAATCCGTCCGGGCTCGCGAGTTGGATGCCGTTCTGCGCACCCGCCAGCGGTGCGATGGCCGCGATGATGAAAAAGACGAGGGCGGAATTTTTCATGCGACGGGAATGGCAGGCGTCATCTCGCCGGGAGATTCACTTCCAGCGTCTGGCTGCGCCTGATCGTCACGGTCTGCTCCCAGGTGCGCCTTTCATCCGCCCACGCCTTCAAGGTGTAGGTCCCCGGCGCGATCCCCGGCAGGGTGAAGCTTCCATCCTCCGCCGTGCGCGTGAAATGCGGGCTGTCCACGACGATGATCGTCCCGCGCATGTGCTCGTGGATTTCGCAGAGCAGACGCACGACGCCCGGTTTGTCGAAGGTGAGCACGGGGGCCGGGCGCTCGTCGGGCTTGTAGCGGCCGAGGTCAAAGCGCTTGGCTTTGGAGAGGGAAAACACGTTGTGATAATCGGGGTCGAGATTCGGAAAGGCGACCTGCGCGCCCACCGCGACCACCAGCAGTCCGCTGGCGAATTGATAACCCTTCTGCTCGACCGTGGCAGTCTTCATCACCGTCGGCGCGTGGAGTCCCGGCCCCTCCAGCCACACACCGGCGACCGGCCGCGCGGGCGTCGCCACCCTGCCGGAGATCTTGCCCGTATACTTATCGAGCGCGATCGGCACGACAGCGCCGCCGAGTGGCACGCGGCCCCTGATGGCTCCCGTCTCGCCGCCGAATGCCGGAGCGTGGATCATTGTCGCGCCGAGTGACAGCAAGCCGGTGAGATGCAGCAGCAGGGAAGGTTTCAACGTGGCCGCAAACCTACGCGGGAGCAGATCGCAGAGTCGAACGCGAAAATCCCCGCCGTGGGTGTGATCCGATTTTTCCAATCCCGTTCCCGGATGGCGGCGCGAGACTGGAAAGTAGCGTAGCTCTCCCGAGCTGCGCGGGTGACTCCGCCCGTGAAGCCGCATGTCGCGCAGCTCTGGAGAGCTACGCTACGGCCCCCCCGCCGGGTGTGATTGAAAGTGAGTCCAGTGGGTGAGCAACGTGGTGGCGCCAGCCTTTGGACTGCGCGCGGCTTGACGCCGCTTTTCCCTCGCCCCGGGTTCGGCGCGCAAATTCACCGTTGCCCCGCCAAGCAACGCAGCGCCTTGCGTGCGCGCGGCACATTGCGCGATTTCTCCCATCGCTCCGCCGCAAAGCCAAAGCGGGTCAAGCCCCCGCAGTCCAAAGCCTCGCGGCACTCACGCGCCGCTCGGCTTTGGCCGGCATTAGCCTTTGGACTCACATGGAATCCCCCGCCGCCGCCGTCCGCCCGCATCTCCGGGCTGGCGTTTCGGGCTAGAACGCACATCTTCGCCGCCTTCGTGACAACAAGAGCAAAATCCGTTTCCGTTTCGCTGGTGCTTCCCGAGGGCGAGTTCGATGCCTTCATCTTCGATTGCGACGGGACGCTGGCCGACACGATGCCGACGCATTACCGCGCGTGGCAGATCGCGCTCGGCGAGCATCGGGCCGATTTTCCCGAGGCGATGTTCTACGAACTCGGCGGCGTGCCGACCTCGCGCATCGTCGAGATCCTCAACGAGCGCCACGGGCACACGCTGCCGGTGGAGGAGACGGTGGCGATCAAGGAGCGCAACTTTCTGGAACTCAGCAGCGAGATCGCAGCCATCGAACCCGTGGTGTCGCTCGCGCGCGAATGGCATGGTCGCAAGCCGCTGGCCGTCGCGAGCGGCGGGCATCGCCGGATCGTGCTGAATACGCTCCGTGCGCTCGGCATCGCCGAACTCTTCGGCACGATCGTGACGGCTGAGGACTACCTGCGGGGCAAGCCGCACCCGGATCCTTTCCTCGAAGCTGCGCGCCGTCTGAATGTGGTGCCCGAGCGGTGCCTCGTTTTCGAGGACACGACGACCGGCATCCAGGCCGCAACCGCCGCCGGAATGGCGAGCGTGCTCGTGCCGCACCCGCAGCGCGGCGCGGGCGCGATTCATTTTGGGTCCGGCCAAGCGGGACGGTGAGCCCAAGGGTCGCTTTGATTGCGCCCTCCCGCTGCGGTCGCAGCGAGCCGATGATCGTAGCCGACGACGTGAGGAGGCGGGCTGACTCAGCGAGCGATTTCAAAGTGCCCGGCTCCTCACGTCGCCGGCTACAGCCGGGGCTGGCAGCGGCGCGGAGCCGCGCCTTCGGGATTGAATTCGCCCCTTTCCCCGGTGCATGAAAGCGCCTGTGTCCCATCACGCCGAACTCCTCTCCACGCTGAAGCGCGTCTTCGGCTACGACTCGTTCCGCCCTTTGCAGGAGGAAATCATCACCGCCGCGATGGACGGGCGCGATGTGCTCGCGCTGCTGCCGACCGGCGGCGGCAAGTCGCTGTGCTTCCAGCTTCCCGCGCTGCTGAGCGACGGCCTCACGGTCGTCGTCTCGCCGCTCATCGCACTGATGAAAGACCAGGTGGATGCGCTCACCGCGATGGGCGTGGCGGCGACATTTCTGAATTCCAGCCTCGGCGAACGTGCGGCGAAGGAGCGCCTGAGCGGACTGTGGAACGGCCAGTACAAAATGCTCTACGCCGCGCCCGAGCGCCTCATGCTGCCGGGTTTCCTCGACAAATTGCGCGAGTGGAATGTGTCGCTCATTGCCATCGACGAGGCGCACTGCATTTCCGAATGGGGCCACGACTTCCGCCCCGAGTACCGCCAGATCGCCTCGCTGCGCGAAAAATTTCCCGGCGTGCCATTCATGGCGCTCACGGCGACGGCGACCGAGCGCGTGCGCGAGGACATCGCCGCGCAACTCCATCTGCACGAGCACGCGCATTTCGTCGCGAGCTTCAACCGCCCGAACCTCACCTATCGCGTCGTGCCGAAGGAAAACGCAGGCGCGCAGGTCGCCGAGTTTGTGAAAGAGCGCAGACGCGAGTGCGGCATCATCTATTGCCTCAGCCGCAAGGGCACCGAGGCGCTCGCCGAGCGGCTCGTCGGCGCGGGCATCGCGGCGCGGCCGTATCACGCGGGCCTCGCGGACAAGGAGCGCGCGGAAAATCAGGAGTCGTTCCTGCGCGACGAGACGCGCGTCATTTGCGCGACGATCGCGTTCGGCATGGGCATCAACAAGCCGAACGTCCGCTACGTCATCCACTACGACCTGCCGAAAAACGTCGAGGGCTACTACCAGGAGACAGGCCGCGCCGGACGCGACGGACTGCCGGGCGACTGCCTGTTGCTTTTCTCCGCCGCCGACGTGGCGAAGCTCACCGGCTTCATCGACGACATGAGCGACGACCAGCAGCGCCGCATCGCCCGCGAGCAGCTCCAGCAGATGGTCCACTACGGCGAATGCGCCGCGTGCCGCCGCGCGGAACTGCTCGCGTATTTCGGTGAAAAATATCCGCAGCCGAACTGCGGCGGCTGCGACAATTGCCTGAGCCCGCGCGAGACGTTCGACGGCACGGTGGCCGCGCAGAAATTCCTCTCCACCGTCTTCCGCGCGCGTGACGCGGGGTGGAAAAAAGACGCGACCTTCGGCATGATGCACCACGTCGAAGTGCTCACCGGCGCGAACACCGAGCGCATCCGCAAATGGAACCACGACAAGCTCACGACCTACGGCATCGGCAAGGAACACACGCGCCCCGAGTGGGCCGCCATCGGCCGCGAACTGCTGCGGCTCGGCCTGCTCAACGTGAGGGCGGGCGAATTCCAGACCATCGAGCTGAGCGAGGAGGGGCTCGCCTTTTTGAAAGAGCGCCGCCAGCTCCAGCTCACGCGCCCGATGAAGACCGTGGCAAAGCCCGAGAAGCGCGCCGGCGACATCGCGTGCGACGAGGCGCTCTTCGAGAAATTGCGCACGCTCCGGCGCGAAATTGCCGACGGCCTCAGCGTCCCGGCCTACATCGTCTTCGGCGACAATTCGCTCCGCCACATGGCGCGCGTGTATCCCGCGAATGAGCGCGAATTTTCCCGCATCCCCGGCGTCGGCACGAAGAAGATGGACGACTTCGGCGCGCAGTTCATGGACGCCATCGTGAAGTTCCTCCGCGAGAACCCGCGCCAGGTCTTCGCCGATTCTCTGGAAGCCGCCGCCCCACCGCCGCCAAATCCCGCCGGCCTCAACGACACGACGCACGCGACATGGCGGATGTTCACCGCCGGAAAATCGCCCGCGCAAATCGCGACGGAGCGCAACTTCACCGAAAGCACGATTCTCAGCCACCTCGCCAGCGCGATCTCCGCCGGCCTCGCGGTGGACACCTCGCGGCTCATCACAAAGGAGCAGATCGAACTCATCCGCCCGCTCGTCGCCGCGCACGGCACCGCCTCGATGAAACCCATCTTCGACGAACTCGGCGGCGCGCTCGACTACGGGCGGATCAAGATCGCCTGCGCCCTGCTCCAGCGCGGAAAGTGATCCGCATCGGGGCGTTATTTGAACCCAGTCCATGGAATGAGGCGCGGAGCGCCTGAACAACAATAGCCGTGGGTGACGGGGAACGAGGAACCCACGGACAGGATGATGAAGCCGATGCGGCGCGTAGCGGCACCAGCAGCCCTCCGCACAGGGTTGCGCCGAGGGCCGCGTCGCCGTCCGCACCGGCATCGAATCCAGCCACGCCATCTTCGCCATCACCGATACCGGCCCCGGCACCGCCGCCGCGCATCTGCCGCGCATCTTCGACCGC
>Ga0105048_10002862_pt1 | contig 28178 bp, 24 predicted proteins | sample MAT05_FD_78382 | JGI IMG/M metagenome (GOLD analysis project Ga0105048, IMG submission 78382) | Freshwater microbial communities from Lake Fryxell liftoff mats and glacier meltwater in Antarctica - MAT-05 | ecosystem: Environmental > Aquatic > Freshwater > Ice > Liftoff microbial mat | place...
GGGGCCAGTGGAACATTCATCAAATCGTAAATCCCCCACACGTTGTAGATCAAGGTACTGATCACAAGGGACACGATAAATAACAACCAGATATTGTCAAAAACCGCCTGCCACTTGGAAACAGGCTCGTTCTCTTGTTTTTCTTCTTTAGCCATTGCATTCTCCTCTTTGTAATGCGTCTTTTATCACAAATATTGTCGCGTTATATTTAATAATAACAAATTACATTGATGTAGTAAGTGACTTTAGTCACATCCTCGATAATATATTTTGTATTGCAGGGTTTTCAAAATCCCTAAAATATTTGAGTTGGAAATCAAGAAAATATAATAGTTGAGGATCACTCCCCCTCCTGTAACATACGACTTGTAAACAGATTGCATTTAATACAGGCTTTCATTCCACCCAGGATTGCAATGCAATATGCTATTTCTGTAAAGGCATGGATGTCTTGTTTTGTGTAAACACCAAAATCAACCAGGCGGCAAAAGCGCCGACCATGGCGATTATATAAAGTGGATAGGCTCCCACACGGTCGAAAATCATTCCAGTAATTGGAGAAGCCACCAATGAAATTGTGCTGCCCAAGGTTACGAAATAGAGCGAGAGAACAGTAGCGCGTTGCCCGGTCGGGGCACGTTCTGAAGCATAGGCAATGGACGCGACAGCATAAAAACTATAATACAAACTGCTGGCAAGGCGCATGAATAAAATACTAATCAGGGATGGCGAGATCACAATAATGCTCATCACAAGTGACTCGATCAATAACGCGAGCGTCAGCAGTTTGCCCGCTCCGTATTTCCGCATGAGTTTGTCGGCCCATAACATGATGGGAATTTCAATCAGCGCGGGATAGGTATACGCCAGCCCGATCATTCGTTCGCTTGCACCAAGCTGCTGCATGTATAAAGCTTCGAACTGCTGCCTGCCATTGCTGGTCAGCCAAAATATTGCAAACGCAAAAGCCAGCCCGATCAGCGCGCGGTCACTCAACAGGTTCTGCAAAACTTCCTTCAAAGGCAGATGAGGTTCATCAGTTTTTGGAGTCAGGCTGCGGGGCGTTGTGAGCGCGACAAGCATTAATGCACATAAACCATATGAGATGGCGTATCCAATAAAGACCGATACAAGCCCAGTTCGTTCGACGATCCAGCCGCCAACGAAAGCAGTGATCGCCCAGCCCAACGAACCCCATAAGCGAATGGAACCATATCCTTCTTTTTGATGATTGGCAACATTTAAAGCTTGCGCATCTGAGAGCGGATAAATCGGCGCGCCGATCATGGATTCAAATGCAATGATCACTGCGATCCACAAAAATGTTTTTTGCTGACTCAACACAAGAAAAAGAACAGACGAACCGATCAAACAGACCTGCAACACCCGCCGCGGATTCGAGACCTTATCGCTGATGCGCCCGATCAATGGCGCGCTGACCAGCCCGATGACACTGGCAACAGTTCCCAACAATCCCATTTGAGTTCCGCTCAAACCTTGTTGTTTATAAAACAGGCTGATGAACGGGTAAATAAATCCGCCTGCGCCCAGCCAGAATAAATAATACAAGCGGATAAATAAAAGATTGCGGTTCATGTTTGTTTACTGGTTTTTATTTCATCACTTCTTTTGCAGTGTGAACAATATTCATGCGCACTGCGTATCCATCGAAGCCCGCCTGCTCCATGCCAAGAATCACCGCACCCACCACAGGTGGGCCATCGAGCCGAATCAATTTTGCTTTGGGGCAATGTTTGAGCACAATCTCGCGCATCGGCTTCGTAATGATCTCACCTGCATCGAAAATACTGCCCGATTGAATGATTTCAATTTCATCATTTTCCATTTCGATCTGACGCGCGGCAGAAACCGCCAGCCAGCCAAGTTCTTCACCCGTCCAGTGGATGACTTCGCGCGCAGCAGTGTCTCCATTTTGCGCGGCTTTGATAACTTCCACAGCAATGTATGGAAACAAATGATATCGTTCGCTGGAAAGTCCTTCCATCAAGTCCATTTCATTTTTTGCACCCACTGCATCCATAAAAATTTGAGTCAACGTAGTGGGAGCAATGCGTTTGATCCACGCATAATTAACCATTTGTAATCCGCGTTGAACGATTTCAATTCCGCCGCCGAACTCGCCAAACGCCCAGCCGTTCCCAACAATGCGGGCTTCTTTTCCATTTCGATTCCGTCCTCTGCAATTGTTAGACGAGCCCGAAGTCACATTCACACCCATGCCATTTGTTGCGCCTGCCAGCAAACCATTCACGCCGTCATTGACAACTTCCATGGGACACGACAAGCCCAATGCGGATGTGGCTTTCAAGTGTCCTTCACGGTCAGACGGAAAATCGTATCCCGCCACGCCGAAACCTGCTCCAGCGATATGAGCCTTGTCTACGCCGGACATTTCCAACGCGCCTGCAAAAGACTCTTGCATGACACGCTGCGTTCCATCATAACCAACGCCTTGATGATTCCCGCCGCCTGCCTTGCCAAACCCAACACACTGCCCCCTTTCATCAACGATCAGCGCGTGCGTCTTGGATGAGCCTACATCGATTCCTAAAAAATATTTCATTTAATAAATTCCATTTAATTCAAGCCTGCACTTTTCTCTGTTTTTGAATGACTTCATCTTCCCATTTTAATTCATCTGAATTAGGAATTCGTCCTTCACGTTCCCTCACTTCAAAGACCTGAGTCATGCCCTGTTCCAAAGAAACTTGTGGATGAAACTCCGGCACATCTCGGAATAATTTTTCTGAAGAGTAATATACATGGTGGGCGAATATCTCTTCGCAAATGCCAAAATTCGGAAGATTGAGTCTTTTCAAATCTTCAAACGGCACACCCACCAATTCTATTTCCTTTCCCAAAACTTTCCCAGCCAGTCGATGATAGTCTGCCCAGGTGGTATATCCCCGCTTGACGGCATTGTACGTCTGCCCGATAGTATGTTCCTTACCGATCACACCCACAAATGCACGCGCAATATCATCGACATGCAGATGTTGATGTAATGCGTTGCCATCGCCGCAAATCAAGATCGGCTTTCCTTTTTTGACACGGTCGATCCATTGGAAATCCCAGCAAACCTGACGCACCATCCCCTGTACAGGGCCGTATGTCGTAGAAGGCTTAATAATCACGATAGGGAATTTCTCGCGATGATAAGCTTCAAGATAAACATCATCTGCCGCGGCTTTGTCTCGTGCGTAATCAGTAACGGGACGCAGGGGATGGGTTTCATCAGAGGGAAAATAATCGTATTGGATGCCGTATGTGCAAACTGTGGATGTTTCTACAAACCAACCTACTCCGCGAAACGCACGGATGCTTGAAGCGGCATCCTCTGCGTTGAAGCAGATCATGTCAATGGCCGCATCAAATTTCTCGGCTTGCATTTTACGTTCGGAGTCTTCGCGGTTGCTACGGTCACCTTGAATGACGCGTACCCCATCAGGCGCATTCGTTTTTTGCCCGCGATTGAAGCACACCACCTCATGCCCCTGCTCAAGCAAAAGCCGAACAATGGATTGACTGATATTTCCTGTTCCACCAACAATTCCAATTTTCATATTTTCCTTTTTGGGCTGGATGATTTTATAACACAGTCTTATTTTCAGAATCCATGATCAGCGCAATGCTGCCCAATACGCCGGCATGCTTCCCCAACGCGGGCGGGACGATGTACTGGTCAATATCTTTTAACAACCTATCGTGATGAATATATCCGCTCAAAAGTTCCTGCACTTTTTTTCTTACAAAGGGAAACATAAAATCTCTTCCCATCACGCCGCCGCCGATGATGATGCGCTGCGGCGCGAGCGTGAGAATGAAATTGACCAGCGCCTGTGCTATATAAGTCGCTTCCACATTCCAAAAAGGATGGTCATCGGGCAATGTCTCGCCGCGCTGACCAAAGCGTGCCAGAATCGATGGCCCCGCAGCCAGACCTTCAAAACAATCTGCATGGTAGGGGCAGGCTCCTCGAAACGGATCCAGTTCAAAGTCATGTGGGATGCGGATGTGTCCCATTTCGAGGCTGACGAGTCCGCGCAGGGGTTTGCCGTCCATGATGTAGCCGCCGCCAATGCCTGTCCCGATGGTGAGATAAAGTGAGCGGCTGTCGTTTTTGCTCGCGCCCCATTTGGCTTCGCCCAAGCCCGCGACAGCTACATCCATATCCACGGCGATGGGCACATTTATTTTTTCACGCAACATGCCGAGAATATTTGTATTGCCCCAATGCTGTTTGGGCGTGGTGGTGATGTACCCATATGTGGGCGATGATGGATCAGCATCGAACGGACCGAATGAGCCCAACCCGATACCATTAATTTTTTTGAGATAAGGCGCAAAGAACTCCATCACCTGCCCGATGGTTTCAGAGGGTATTGTGGTGGGAAAACGCGCTTCAGCAATCATGTTTTCAGGGCTATTGCCCACTGCACAATTAAATTTTGTACCGCCGCCTTCAATGCCGCCATATAGTTTTTGTATCATTGTCACCCTTAATTATTTTTTATATTTTTTGACATGATAATATCTGGTTTGCCAATACCATTTGCATGTGGGACAACACCCGTGATGACAAATCCCATTTTTTGATAGAACTCAAAGGGATGATGTTTCAAATTGCGAATATTTTTTATCTTATCCCAAAGATTTTCACACAGGTCAACATTTGATAACGAAGTCATATTGTCTTCATCGTCAGAACCAAGAGTGATGGTTAAGCCGCCGCGTGAGCGAACCTGTTCTTCAAAATCCGTGATCAACATTTTGCCGATTCCCTGGCCTTGAAGTTTGGGCTGAATCGCCAGCGGATGAAGTTCCCAGACCAGCCCATCGTATTGAGAAATGCCGCCAATTATGCCCAGCAAGTTTTCATCCGCGTCAATTGCTGCGCGGCAAATACGTTCTGCTTCGAGCATTTCCTGCACTTCCGCTAGGCCATCTTCCAAAGTTGGCCATGCTTCAGGCCAATGTTCACGGAAGGCTTCCACCAGCAATTGCGCGGCCTGCTCAACAAGAAGATCATTTTCTTTGGTGACAGTGACAATTTTCAACTGACTACTCTTTCGCAATTCTATTTTATAAAATTACCCACCGTGTAAACATCCCCTGCAATGGGCGGCGTGCTTTTCATATGAATCACATGTCCCTTTGAAAAGGCTTTGTGGGCGGCTGCTGCAATTTCCTTTTCAGTTGAAAAATGCTCATCACGGATGTTATGCCCAAGCAGGCTGAACATAAACACCATAAATGGTTTTTCAACGGGAGTCCCATACACCATCTGGCCGCCTGGTTTCAACACGCGGTTTACTTCAATGAAGGCTTGCGCCAGTTCAAGCGGCTTGAGGTGTTCCAATATGCTAACCATCAAGACCGTATCAAAGTAATTATCCTGATATGGCATGTTTAGCACATCTCCTTTTTCAAGGAACAGTGGAATGCCGGAAGGCTCAAAAACAGATTGAACGGCTTGAATATCTGCGGTGAGATCGATGCCGTGAATCTCTTTGTATGTATCATGCAGGTTCGGAAACGCCAGCCCTGTGCCAAACCCAACTTCAAGGACACGCTCACCGCCTGTACATTCGTTCAGAGCCAGTTCCACACGTTGACGATACATGGGTCCAAAAACAGGCCAGTAGTAATATTTGATCGGGTCATACTGATTAACCCCTTTATATTGAGCAGCAGGTAACAATTTTAGTTTTGTAGACATAAACACACCTATTTGAAAAATTTATTAAAGCATTATCTGGCTTGCGTTAACAGTTTTACGATTTTACCTGAATATCAAATTTACAGTTTATTGATTTGGGTGTGTTTCAAATGAGTTGACAAAAAAAACGTCCCGAAGGTTTTGTCGAGAAAATTTGGTCGTTTGTGCCAACCTTCGGGACGGTTTCAACTGAAATGAAACATACCCTATTGATTTGTGCCCCCTAAAAACAAGCCTATAAATCTCCCCCTCAGAGTATACTGACGGGGAGATTTATATAAACCATGTCAAAATCAAATCAACCAAACTGGGATGTCGTGATCGCGGGCGGCGGGCCTGCGGGATACTTCGCCGCGATTCGCTGCGCAGACGCGAATCCAAAATTGCGCGTATTAATTATTGAAAAAGCCAGCCAAACGCTGGGCAAAGTGCTCATCTCTGGCGGCGGCCGCTGTAACGTGACTCACGCCTGCTTCGACCCGGCCCAGCTCATCACCTTCTATCCGCGCGGCGGCATGGCCTTGCGCGGCGCGTTCACCCGCTTTCAACCCGCGGATACGGTCAAGTGGTTTGAAGAGCACGGTGTAAAGTTAAAAACCGAAGCGGATAATCGCATGTTTCCCTCCACTGATTCATCGGAAACCATCGCGAACTGTCTGCGTGAAGCGGCGAAAAATGCCGGGGTGCAGGTGCATGTTGGGGTGAGTCTGCTGCGGGCTGAGAAAAACCCAAAGGGTGGATTCAGGCTTGAGGTTAGAGAAGAGGCGCAAGTTTTTCCTCTCCAAACAAAAAAATTATTGATCGCCACCGGCAGTGATTCCAAAACGCGTGAACTCGTCAAATCACTTGGGCACTCCATCGCAGAAGCTGTGCCTTCCTTATTTACATTCAATGTAAAAGATAAAAGAATTGACGGGCTGGCGGGCGTGGCAGTTGAAAACGTGACGCTCAAAATGGATGCGCTGACTCAAAGCGGCCCGCTGCTCATCACCCACTGGGGATTAAGCGGCCCCGCCATACTGCGACTCTCCGCCTGGGGCGCGCGCATTTTATTTGACAAGAAATACCGCTCACTCTTAACCGTCAACTGGCTCGGCGACTACAAACTGGATGCGGCGCTGGAAGTTTTACAGCGCAACAAAGACTGGCACGAAAACGCGCGCAAAAAGATTGCGACACAACCCGCCTTTTCACAAATCCCTGTCAGATTATGGAAACAGTTAACTCATTTTATCGGCGATAAAAACTGGGGTGATATTTCAAAAATCGAAATACGAAAACTTGCCGAAGAATTAACCGCGGGCGAATTCACGATTACCGGCAAAGGAATATTCAAGGAAGAGTTCGTCACCTGCGGCGGCGTAAACTTAAACGAAGTGGATTTCAAAACCATGCAAAGCCGCATTGTAGATGATCTCTTCTTTGCAGGCGAAGTACTCGACATTGACGGCATCACTGGCGGCTTCAACTTCCAATCTTCATGGACCACAGGCTGGCTGGCTGGAAACGCGCTGTCTTCAATCGACCCATAACGGATAAACGGATTTTCCAGCCTGGATACTCTTCCATTGACCGAAGGGATACTCTGCCATAAAATTCATTCATAAAATAGAGCTCTTGCAAAAGTCAAAAAGTCTAACCACGGAGACACAAAGGCACGGAGATTTTAAAGATTTTTCTACCCTTACGGGCACACGTCAGTGTTTCCGTGTCTTAATTACCCTGTGGGCAGTGGTTCAAAGATTTTGAAGATACGGAACCTCACTACTTATGCAAGAGGTCTAATTATTGGAGATGCCATGTCTAAAAATGTATATTTGCAAGCGATTGCCATTGCCGTCATTGACGGAGAAGCCGAAGATGCTGTTAATGCAACAAACGCGGCATTGGCCGCAAATGTAGATCCGCTCGAAATCCTCAATCGGGGATTAATGGACGCAGCGGATGAAGTGGGAAAGCGCTTCGAACGCAGCGAATATTTTCTCCCCGAGCTGATGCTCACAGGCCGCGCGCTGAAAGGCGCAATGGAAGTGGTCAAGCCTGTCTTACTTGAAAAGTACGCAGACAACGAAAGCCAGGTAAAAGGCAAAGTGGTCTCGGCCACCATTCAAACAGATATTCACGATATAGGAAAGAACATCGTCTCTTCCATGTTAACTGCCGCAGGCTTTGAAGTGACAGACATGGGTGTGGATGTGCCGATCAAATCCATTATTGATAAAGCAGAAGAGATCGAAGCAAGGATTATTTGCCTTTCCGCCCTGTTGACCACCTCCATGCCATTCATAAAAGACCTGATCCAGTTGTTGGAAGCGCGCGGCATCCGCCATAAGTATGTGGTCTTGGTGGGCGGCGCATCAGTCACAGAAACCTGGGCAAAACATATCGGCGCAGATGGCACCGCCAAAAATGCCGCCGATGCGGTAAAAGTTGCCCGCGAAAAAATTGGGGTGTAATTTAAAAGCGCACAGAATTTCTGTGCGCTGATTTATGTACTGGAGAGAACCATGCTGAATTATCTTGAGATTCTTGATCGCGCAAACAATGGTCCCTACACCACAGAAGAAAACTGGGACCTTGAAAAGGTCGCCATGACCACGCGGCGATTGGTGAAAAAATATAAACTCGAGTGGAATCCCAAAGAGTTGGTTACCGATGATGCCGCCCTTTCTGAAGCCATCTGGAACGCCGGCTACGAAATGGCCGTGGAATTAGGCTCTTACAGCCGCTCCACCGAACGCATTATCCAACTTTCACAGGATGAGATCGACAGCGGGATTCGGAACATGCCGCAGGAAGTCATCATGGGCGAAGGCAAGGATGCCCGCACACTCTACGCGCGTCATCTGGACGATGAGCGGGCTCCGTTATTCTTCGGCGGTTCGCCAGGGACGCCGATTCCTGAAAAGCTATTCCTTGCGAATGTACTTTCTTATATGCAGGAACCGTTAATTGACCTCGCCACTTGCGGCACGCTCGTAGAAGTGGACGGGCGTGAAGTGCGCACGGGCAACCCAATTGAAATCGTCTCCACCCGCCGCGAACTGCAATATATGCGTCAGGGCTTGAAGCGTGTCGGGCGGGCCGGCATGGGTATGTTGGCGGCACAAAGTTCCGTTTCAGAGTTGGGAGACCTCGCGGCCGCGCATCCTGATTATTTGCGCTCCTGTGATTCTCATCTCGTGCCGATGTTGAATGAACTTAAAATGGATCACCGTAACATTTCACGCGCAGTCAACTCACTTGAATATGGAATGGTGAACGCATCCCTGCCCTGTGTAATTGTCGGCGGGCTGGGCGGCGGACCGGCTGGCTCGGCTGTGGTCAATGTGGCATCTTATTTGGTAGCGAATATTACCTGCCTGGCCGATTATCACATCCTCCACCCCATTCATGTCCGCCACATTGCCACATCCACACGCGATGTGCTGTGGGTCATCAACGCCACCGCGCAAGCCTTTGCCCGTCATGCGCCGTCCATCATCGTCGCGGATATTTATCCGAAGTCAGGCGCTGGGACGAAGGAACTACTTTATGAAACCGCCGCCAACGCCATTGTCAACGCGGTGAGCGGCAGCCATCTCGAAGGCTGCGGTTCTGCTGATGGAAACGCACCCAATTGTTCGGGTTTGGAAGCGCGTCTCATGGCTGAAGTTGCGCTGGCTTCTCATCGCATGAAAATGTCCAGAAAAGAAGCGAATGATTTCGTCCTCCAACTATTGCCGAAGTATGAACATGTCTTTAGCCTTGAAAACGGCAACCTTGGCAAACCTTTCAATGAAGTCTATGACATGCAAATGATCGAGCCACTGGATTTCTGGCAAAAGATGTATGACGAAGTCAAAACTGAATTGAAAGAGATGGGTTTAAAATTGTAGACTATTTGCGGGTATCCCAGAGCTTCGGCTCTGATAACCACTAAATCCTGTTTCAAAGAGAGGTAGTAATCATGAATTTTCCAGTAATCCTCGGCATCAATCTTGCAATTCTTGTAGCACTCGGCGCAATTGCCAAAACAGTTAAGTCCGATCCAACGTCCAAAGGTGGTTTTAATTTCAATTACACCACTTCCGATCTTGTCATTATGGCAGTTTTGGGCGCGCTCGCGGGTGTGATCAATACCTGGATGGGCAACGTTTGGTATGCAGCCAACACCATCAACCCGATCTACGGCGCGGCGTTACAAGGAACTTTCATGTGGGCTTATTTACTGGCCTACTTCCTTGTCCGTAAATCAGGCTCAATGTTAATCATCGGCCTGATCGAAGCCAGCGTGGAAGCCTTGCTCGGCAATCAGGCTGGTCTTTCCACCCTCGGCTGGGGCATCACACAAGGCATCGGCGCAGAAGTGGTCATGGCTTTCTGCATGTACGGAAAATTCGGCTGGCTGGTTTTCGGCCTCGCCGGCGCAGCCGCTTCACAATTCGGAACTGTATGGAGTTTCTTCCTATACGGCTGGACCTCCCTGCAAGACTATCTCATCGCGGCTCCCATTAACATGATTTCTGGTTTCGTTTTCTCGGGTCTGCTGGGTTCCTTCCTTGGCAAGACCATTGAAAACACGGGATTGCTACGAGCCACACGACGCAACACAGAGTAATTTTTTTTCACCACAAAGGATCACGAAGGATTTCCTTTGTGTACCTTTGTGCCCTTTGTGGTGTATCTCGAAGAGCCTTCATTGAATCAAATCACCCCGGAACCGCTCGTTCGGTTTGAACAAGTTACTTATAAACATTATGGAAAACCTGCGCCCGCATTGTCAGATGTAAATCTCACAATACAACGCGGGTCTTTTACGCTTCTGGTCGGGCCATCAGGCTCGGGCAAATCTACCTTGTGTATGCTGCTAAACGGGATCATTCCTCAAATCCTCGGCGGCAAGCTGACAGGCTCCGTCACGGTGGATGGTCACGATATCTCCAAGACACCCGTCCAGGAACTTGCAAAATCCACGGGTATGTTGTTTCAAGACCCTGAATGGATGTTTGCCACACTCAAGGTGGAAGATGAAATCGCATTCGGTCCTGAAAACCTGCGCCGTGATCCAAAACAAATATTGGAAAGTGTGGAACAGTCGCTTAATTTTGTGGGATTGCAACACCTGCGCAAAAATCTCGTCTGGGCATTATCAGGCGGTCAGACTCAAAAACTGGGTCTTGCCTCTGTTATCGCAATGGAAACGCCCCTCATCGTTCTCGACGAACCCACCGCCAACCTCGACCCCGCCACCACCCACTCAGTCCATCAACTCATCTTGAAATTACGCGATGAAGGCAAAGCCGTCCTGCTGGTCACCAAAGATTTGGACGAGTTCATGGCGGAAGCCGATGACATGATTTTGCTTGCAGAAGGCCGCGTCATTGCGCAAGGCACGCCGCGTGACGTAGTCACTCAACACGGCGGAAAAATGCTTGAGTTGGGCGTCTGGCTGCCCGAACCAACAGAGATCGGCTTGCGTTTGAAGGCTGCAGGAAGATTTAACAAACCCGTACCCATCACCGTGGAAGAAGCTCTGAATGTTTTTGCGGATGCGAAATTCAGCGCATCAAACCCTAACGGAAAATTGGTCGCTGAATCTGAAACTTTGATTCACGCTGAGAATATTGAGTTCACGTATGGCAACAACTTCAAAGCATTGCGCGGCGTTTCCTTTGACATCAAACAAGGCGAGATCGTGGCCATCGTCGGTCAAAACGGAGCGGGCAAAAGCACGTTGAGCAAACTCCTGGTCGGGTTGCAAAAACCAACAGCGGGTGAAATGACCATGTTCGGGCGCAGTGCGAAGCGTTGGAAAGTCCAGGAGCTTGCCAATCAGATCGCGCTCGTCTTCCAAAATCCAGAACATCAATTTCTATGTGACACGGTCCGCGAAGAATTGGAATACAGCCTGCTCGCACAAGGCATTGACGATTCAGTCATAGTTGCCAGCCGCGTGGATGAGATGCTCGCCCGCCTCGATATCACTGACACCGCAGACAGTCATCCATTCTCATTGAGCGCAGGCGCAAAACGCAGGCTCGGCGTGGCGACCATGTTGATCGGCGGAAGCGCAAAATTATTAATCGTGGATGAACCCACCTACGGCCAGGATCGCCGCCTCACCGAACGCCTGATGCAGCTCATCAATAATCTACGCCGTGAAGGAATCACTGTCTTAATGATCACACATGACATGCGCCTCGTTGATGCGCACATCGACCGCGCTATTGTCATGGCGAATGGCGAAAAAATATTTGACGGAAGTCCTGATATGCTTTTTCAATCACCCGATCTTGTAGAACGCGCCTCCCTGCGTACAACCACATTGCGCCGCCTTGTAGAGGGATTGCGCGCGCGAAATATTTCCGTGCCCGATGGCTTGAATACTGTGGATGACTTCATTGGAGCCTTGCAATGAGCGAACATTCTCTGCGCTATATTGATAACAATTCCTTCTTCACACGCATCGATGCTTTGAGTAAATTGCTTTGGGTCTTGATGGTGATTCTCACCACCTTCCAACTCACCAATAATATTTCACGCGCCATCATGCTGGCCGTGCTGCTTTTCGTCATGATCTTCCTCGCAAGAATCCCCTTCAAAACCGCGTGGCAGGCTTTGCCTATTATTCTCATTATGGGCTCGTTATTATTTTTTGTACATTTATTTACAGCGCCTTCCACACACACCATTACGCTTGCAGGTTTCGTCGTTGGCAAGGAAGGCTTCGATAAAGGTCTGCAATATTTCTTCCGCATCACTATTATGGTGTTGGCCTCGTTTATTTTAATTTGGACAACAGACATCCGCGACTTGATGGTGGGGCTGGTCAGCATCGGTATGCCGTATCGTTACGCTTTCACTATTTTTATGGCACTGCGTTTCCTGCCCGTTGTGCAACAGGAAGTGGACGCGGTCAAAGCCGCGCACGCCATTCGCGGACGCGCCACGCGCTCCCCCATTCGACATCGTATTCGGCTTTGGCAAAGATACATGTTCACGGTCATCGTCAACGGACTGCGCAAAGCCGAGAACACTGCGCTGGCTATTGAATCACGCGGCTTCGGCGCCTATCCAGACCGCACCTATACAAAAGCTTTTTATTGGACAAAAACAGGCATCCTGCTGTTAATTCTTTTTTTGGCATTTGCCATCTGGCTCATCTTCTGGGGAAAAACACTTCCAACTTCGTAACCCCGCTCTGGCGGGGTTATTTTTGCATTGACCACTTTGCCAACCTCACGTAAAATTCCCAGACAAAATTATATATAATTTGAGAGGTACATCGCATGGCAAGATATCGCATCTATTCCTGGAAACACATCCCTTCTTCATTTACAGTCGAAGGCGACGGACGTACTGTAAAAAAACAACTTTCCGAAAAAATACAAAACAAAATTGACGCCTACGCAATGGCCGTTGGATTAACTTCCACTGAAGAGTATGGCGCACAATATAAACGCGGAGCATGGATCGACCGCGAAGGCACACCTGAGGAAGTTGCAGAAGCGCTTCTTTCTGAACTGGAAACTGAGTTTGCAACCATTGAGATTCCACGTCGAGACAGCACTCCCGAATAACGCCCATCGTCCACCCTATGACAAAACATAACATCATCCTGCAACCCTCTGGCTCGCGCGGACAAGTGGAAGAAGGCCAGTCAATTCGCTCCGCCGCGCGCGACCTGGGCGTGGAGATCGAATCGATCTGCGCCGAAAACGCCACCTGCGGAAAATGCATGATCTTAATTGAAGAAGGCCGCTTCGAGAAATACAACATGGATTCGAGGCGCGAGAACGTCTCCCCCGTCACCCCTGAAGAAGCCGCTTACTTTGCGCGCAGACCCAAGTTATTAAAAGACAAAGGCTGGGAAGTAGGCCAGGTGCGCCTTTCATGTCAGTGCAAGATTCACGGCGATGTGCTGGTCAATGTCCCTGAAGAAAGCCGCGGCAATAAACAAATCGTCCGCAAGAGTGCCAGCAACCGCGAGATCGAAATTAAACCTGCGATACGAAAATATCTAGTGACAATGTCTCCCCCAAATTTGGAACGTCCCATCGCAGATTGGGAACGTCTCGCCAAAGGACTCGAAACCTCCATGGGATTGGTACGCGGCACAGATCAAACACTTCCGCGCTGGTATGAAATGAACATCGATTATCAATGCCTGCGGACTTTATCCGCTACATTGCGCGAAGCAAAATGGAGCGTAACCGTTTCCGTCTGGCAGGATAAGGAAGTCATCGAAGTGCAGGCTGGGTATGCCGAAGACAGCTACGGCGCTGCGGTAGATATTGGCTCAACAACTGTTGCTTTATATTTATGCAATCTGCGCACAGGCGAAATGCTCGCCGCAGAATCTGAAATGAATCCGCAAATTGTATACGGCGAAGATGTGATGTCTCGTATTCAATATACAATCGAATATAAAGACGGCCTGGAGAAATTACACAAGGCAATTATCTCCACGCTAAATAAATTACTCAAGCAGGCAGCTAAGACAGCCAAAATCAAAACCGAAGAAATACTGGAAATGGTCTTGGTGGGCAACTCCACCATGCATCACATCCTGTTAAATTTATACCCAAAAGATTTGGGGCTTGCGCCTTTCGTGCCCGCCATTCACAAATCATTGGATATCAAGGCGCGTGAACTTGGGTTGCACATCAATCCATCGGGCAATATTCACGTACTCCCCACGATTGCATCCTTTGTCGGTGCAGATACCAGCGCGATGATCATCGCGGAAGAACCTCATCACCAGGATGAAAACTGGCTATTGATCGACGTAGGCACCAATGCTGAATTGATCCTCGGCAATCGTAAACGTCTGGTGTGTACCTCCACACCCACAGGACCCGCGCTCGAAGGCGCTCATGTGGAATATGGAATGCGCGCCGCAGCGGGCGCCATGGAACGCATTGAAATTGACGATAAAACGCTGGAGCCAAGATATAAAGTGATTGGCGTGGATGGCTGGAACACAGATCATGCTGAATTCATTGGCAAGGTCAAAGGGATTTGTGGTTCGGCCATCATCGACGGAGTGGCAGAATTATTCCGGGCGGGGATCATTGATTCTCGGGGCAAGTTCAAGAAGGATTTAAATTCGACTCGCATTCGTCAGGGAGAAAGCGGCTGGGAATACGTCATCGCCTGGGCCGAAGAAACTTCCATCGGCCGCGACATCCCCATGACCCAGCAGGATGTACGTCAAATTCAACTGGCGAAGGCTGCCCTATTCACTGCGGCACGCACATTATTAAAACGCAGCGGTCTGGAATCTCCTGATAAAATCATTCTAGCTGGCGGCTTTGGAAGTTATATTGATAAAGAAAAAGCCATGTTGATCGGATTGATTCCTGATTGCGAGTTGGAACATGTCTATGCGGTTGGGAATGCCGCGGGTGATGGAGCGCGTATTGCGTTATTAAATGTTGAGAAGCGTAACGAAATCGATGAAGTGACGCGCAAAGTGGAACGCTTTGAATTGCCCACCGATCCTAATTTCCAGAATCAATTTATGCTTGCCACCAGCTTCCCCCATATGAGTGAGCCATTCCCCCACATCGCGCATTTAATTCCAAATCGCGTGGCAGATCCAATGGCAAAGAATTTCATCGTGAAATAAATTTTACAGAGGCCACTAATGAATAAATTTTTGGAACGACTGAACAGCGGAGAAATTCTTGTTGCAGATGGAGCCACAGGTTCAAATTTGCAGAAGATGGGTCTCAAGCCCGGCAAGCCGCCAGAAGATCTTATTATTGATGACCCCGACATTTTGCTCAAGCTTGCAAGTTCTTTCGCAGAAGCAGGTGCGGATATTATTTTGACCTGCACCTTTGGCGGCACACGCATGCGGATGAAAGATTCAAAATATCAGGATCGGATGCCTGAAGTTAACATGCGCGCGGCGGAAATCGCGCGAAAAGCCGCATCCCTCAACGGGGGGCTCGTTGCTGGTTCAATGGGCCCCGTCGGTGCGATTCTCAAACCCTACGGAACTTTGGAAGCGGATGATGTGCGCGCTACATTTGCCGAACAAGCCAAAGCGCTTGCCGCTGGCGGCGTGGATCTGCTTCTCATCGAAACGATGTTCTCTTTTGAAGAGACAACCGCCGCATTCGAAGGCGCGCGCTCCGCGACAGATCTGCCGATTGTTATCTCCTTCAGCTATGATCGCGGCACACGTTCGATGATGGGCGTCAAGCCAAAAGATGTTATCAAAACCTATAGCGAAATGGGCGCGGCGCTCATCGGTGCAAACTGCGGAACTACACTTGAGAATATGGAACTTGTTGTTAAAGAATATATAGAAGCTCTGCCGGCTTTTCCATTATGGGTCAAACCAAATGCGGGCGTCCCCCATATGGATATAGAGACTGAGCAGGGCGTCTACGACATGGGGCCTGAAGACATGGCAACCTTTGCAAAAAGATATGTTGAGTTGGGCGCGAAAGTCGTTGGCGGCTGCTGCGGAAATACACCAGAGCATATCGCGGCCATTGCGCAGGCTGTAAAATAGTAAAAAATGAACAGCGAAAAGTAATCAGTTATCAGTAACGGATTACGAATCACGAAAACTGTAATTCGCGATTCGTAATCCGTAATTATTTAAAGGTGAACCATGCGCGAAACAATACTTGATTTATTATCTGGCAAAAAAATCGATACACAACCTGCTTTCAGTGGATTAATTCACATCACGGCTGAGGGCTTGGAACATGAAGGGCTACTCTTTCATGAAATCCACAAGGATGCGGCCAAGATGGCAAAAGCCGCGGCAAGCACCTTTCGCTTGACGAGCATGCCCTCCGCCACCCTGCCATTGGATTTATGCGTCCCTGCCGAAGCGCTGGGCGCGGAAATGACTTACTATGAAAATAGTGAATTTCAATTTCCGCAAGTGAAAAAAAAACTGGTCGAATCTACAAAAGAAATTAAATCCATTGGTTCCGAGTTTATAAATAATGGAAGACTCCCGATTATTTTAGAAGCCATCACCCTCGCTAAAAATGATATTGGCAAGGATGCTGTCATTTCAGGAATGATTCCGGGACCATACACGCTGCTGTTATATATCTGCGATACAAAAAATTTATTTATTGAAATGAAAAAAGAACCGCAGGCAGTACTTGACGCGCTTTTGCATCTTTCTTCCTTCCTTTCACAAATCGGACAAGCTTATCTCCATGCCGGCGCTGACTTTATCACCATCCACGAGATGGGCGGGTCGCCGGGGTTTATCGGGCCTGCAAAATTTGAGCAGTTCGTTTTGCCTTCCATAAAGGAGCTCGCGGGTAAATTATCAGGCCCAAGTGTGTTATCGGTATGCGGGAATACAAATACAGCCATGCATTTGCTGGCACAAGCTGGCACAACTGCAGTTTCAGTGGATCAGTTAAATAATATCGCGGCATCTCGCGCATTATTAAAAGATAAGCTTCTGTTTGGAAATATTGATCCGGTGGAAACACTATGGCAGGGAAATTCTGCTCAGGTACAAGAATCAGTTGTCAGGGCGAAAGAGACGGGCGTGGATGCGGTCTGGCCGGGCTGCGATCTCGTTGTCCAAACGCCAATCCAAAACATTAAGTCAATGGCTGAATAATTTATAATGGAACCCAATTCACGGAGGCTTGGTTGAGAAAACAGGTATTAAATTGGATTCCGTTTTTATTATTGCTGGTGGTTTCAGCTTTGATCTATCTTCCATTCATTTCAAAAATCGGATTGATCAATGATGATTGGTATTTGATTTTTGCAGGAAAAGCCGGGGGCAGCGATATTTTCTCGCTTGTCTTCAGCAGCGACAGGCCCATGCGGGCATTTGTGATGGGACCCGCATATTTCCTTTTTGGCGACAACATTCTCCTCTATCATCTAAGCGGATATTTTTTTCGTTTTCTAAGTGGTGTTTGTGTCTATTGGCTCTGCCTGATGATCTGGCCCAAAAATAAAAGAGCCAATACATGGATTGCACTTTTATTTATTATGTACCCGGGCTTTCTTTCGCAGGTCAATCCGATTGATTATCAATCACAGATTCTCAGTCTTTTCCTTGCCATGTTCTCCATTGCGCTCACCACAAAAGCAGTTCTTGTTTCGGGATGGAGAAAAGCCCCATTCCTGCTGTTGGCAATTGTCACAGGTTTTCTTTATCTTGGGTTGGTTGAGTATTTCTTTGGATTTGAATTCTTCAGAATTATTTGTATCTATCTGCTCAATAAAAACGCAACTGATTCGTTTATGCAAAAATCATTTGTAGCGCTTAAACAATGGCTGCCAGGCGCGGTCATCCCAATCGGTTTTATTTTTTGGCGTATTTTCCTATTCGAAAGTGAACGGAAAGCAACCGATATTGGCACACAGCTTCAAACCATTTCATCCTCTCCTCTGTTAAATGGTTTCTGGCTGGCACTGGCTCTTTTTCAAGATACGCTAAAAGCCGCGTTTCTCGCATGGGGTGTCCCATTTTATTTATTCAACACAGGCCTGCGGGTTAGAGATCATCTTCTAAGTTTTGGGATTGCCGCGCTCATCCTTACATTGATTATCCTGAGCTCAAAATATCTGGATAGCGACCAGGAAACTGAAACGGAAGACGGGAGATGGCAATCCGCATCCATCGCCGCCGGGCTTGCTTCTGTTATTCTGAGTCTTCTTCCCGTCATCTTTGTCAATCGCCGCCTGATCTTTGAAGTATATTCGCGCTACGCACTGGCGGCTTCGCTTGGGTCAGCCATGATAATAGTTGGGCTGCTTTATTCCATATCAAATAAAAAAATACGTTTCAGCGCTTTGGCTTTTTTAATCACTATTGCAACTCTGACCCATTTTCATAATGGAGCACGTGCCGCCGCACAAACAGATTCATTCCAAAATTTCTGGTGGCAGGTCAGCTGGCGCGCTCCTGAATTTCAACCTGAAACCACGCTGATTGCCAATTATCCGACCACCGCAATTGAAGAGGATTACTTTGTATGGGGGCCTGCGAACCTCCTCTACAATCCCACATCCACTGACAGTACAATCATAAAGCCGATGATCTACGCAATTGTCTTAAATGAAAAAAACATTTTAGACATCATGCAAGGCGGGGGCATACAATCCATTGAAAGACGCGGAATTCTGACACAGCCCGATCTTGGAAAGATCCTTGTGCTTAGTCAACCCACCCAGTTTTCATGCGTACACATGATGGATAAAAATTATCCTATCATTTCAACCTATGAAGAATCAAAAATCGCATCTGCTGCAAATTATTCAAATATCGACTTAATCAATATAAATGCAGAAACTCACACTCCACCCTTTTCCATTTTTGGAGCAGAACCAGAACATGGCTGGTGTTATTTCTTTCAAAAGGCATCTCTTGCAAGCCAACGTGGGGACTGGAATAATGTCGCTCAACTTGGAAATGAAGCATGGGAGCAAAACTTGCGCCCCGATGACAAATCTGAATGGTTGATTTTTCTAAAGGCATATTCAAAACTAAATCAATTTGAGGAAGTCGTAAAAATAGCCAAGGACATAAAAAAAGATCCCAATCAAAATTATCAAGTCTGTAGAAGCCTTGCAGTAAACTATGGGGATTCAGAAGCAACTCCTGAAATGCGACAATTACTAAACACTATCTTTTGCACAAAATAGGCAGATCATCTACAAGCAAAGCGAGCTCAAATTTAGCAAAAAATCTACAGTACGATAGTTGCTATTTTCAAAGGCCTACCTGATGCAAAAGAGAGCAGAGAATATTTCTCCGCTCTCTTTTTTTACTTAACTCAAATTTATTGTTGTGTTGCAAAAAGCAATAAGCTATTTTCTGTTCGTTTGCAAAGTTCGCTAAACTGTCCACAGGTGGCGGCTGGGCCTTCTGCAGAGGGCTCTGCTCGTTGTTCCACTTCCCCGCCTTTAACGTAACATCCAAATGGTTCATTTCCAGCCACCTGAAATCCCAATGGCACACGACAGGTATTATCAATGCCCGCCAGGTCTTTAAGAGGGTACGTAGGATCATCTGTATTCGCAGCACCAGCTTCTTCCGCTGTAAAATTATCGTGGAAGTAAAACTGGCTGGGGTCAAGCACCGCATCGCTGGCAACAACACTCCACATAAATTGCTCTTTACCGCCATCAAACATCCATTTTTTGAAGGCAAATTCAATGGCTGGTAAATCTCCATAAGTACTCAAGCGTGCCCATGCAAAATCGGGATCGCCCTCGGGGTAAACTCCTTTGCTCAGGTCAAAAATAATTGCTTCAAACCCATCACTTCCATAGTTGTCAGGTCGATTAATACTACTACCACCCACGTCACTATTAATGTCAAAATAGACTGCTACATTATCCGCGCTAAATTCGGTGGTATAGGGCGGGCGCGTGGTAAGCAAAATCTCTGCTCTCCCATCGGCATTTCGATCGACCTCAACTCCATAAGAACCTGTCAGAGATTGCGTTTGCGGGTCGAGGCCTATAAAAGAAATCTTGATATAGAAAAACGAATCATCACTTGTGATCGAGAAATCTGCAATATCTACATCAGGCAAATAATTCATGTCAACCGCTGTGAAGGGACGTTCAAAGCGGTTCTTTCGCAAAAAGTCGCCTGTCTTTACTTTTTTTGTTTCAAAGGATAATGAATTTTCATTATCATGAGCAGTTGCACGATCGGTAACTCCCTCAGTTGGAATGGTAATATGGCTAACTGCTTGAACTTGTATGAGTGTTGGTTCTGCCGATGGAACACTTTCTGGAGTCACCATAACAGCTTCACTTGAAACAGCAGTTGGATCGCTGGAGGGTATTTCAGAAACTGGAGTGGCTTCGCCACAAGCCTGCAACAGGATGCTTACAACCAGCAACACCAGAGGAAGAGTTCTTTTCATATATGTATCCTTTTTTAGACCCAGAATGTCAAAATATCATTAACTATAATTTCACAAAGACTTACACAGGGCTGGAATTAAAACATTATACCTAACAAAAATGAAAGGTGTGATTCTCCATAATTACAGAAGCATAATGAATATTCCAAGCCTGTGGAACAGAAGTATCATATCAAGACAGAAAATTATATTCGCCGAATAAAAAAGAAAAAAAACGTGAAGGATGTCTGCATTTACCTGCGATATCCTCAGTTGCTTGACGCTTTAAAGGTCATGTGCTACCATCGCTCGTTGAATATATCGAAAGAGGAGAAACTATGAGTAATAAAAAACGCGGCCTGCTGGTAGTCTTCATTTTTATAGGATCCACTATGTTGATTTCTGCCTGCACGCAATCCCTGTCTTCAGCGCCTGTAGTAACACAAACCCTGCTCCCTGATGGTCTTTTTGTTTCACCATTCCCTTCTGTTGAAAACCCAATGGATCAGATTGCAGAATTTGCCAAGCAAACTGAAGCAGCACAAACATCTGTGGCAGGCGGTACCCCTGGCACGCCGCAAGCCATTTCCATAGTTGGGACCGTCATTACTCCACAAGCTGGAGTAACCCCAACACCTGGGGTTTCGACGCCAATCCCCAGCACGCCCACCAATGCAGTACCTACCACCCCGGCAGCCGGACTAACGTCAGTCGTTCCCAGTGGACCTACAAACACGCCGCTGCCTGCTGGTGTACGTCCAACAACCTATACTTTGCAAAATGGTGAATTCCCCTACTGCATAGCCCGTCGCTTCAATGTTGATCCAGATGCTTTGCTTAACGCCAGCGGAATTACCAGCCCCGACCTTTATTACGGAGGCTTAACCCTCACCATTCCACAGAGTGGAGCCTTCCCCGGTGCGCGCATGTTGGCAGCTCATCCCACCACATACACCGTTACTTCTGGTGATGAAACCATCTACAGCATTGCATGCGAATTTGGTGATGTTGACCCTGGAGCGATCGCTTCTGCAAATGGAATTTCAGCTTCATCCGCTTTGACTGTTGGGCAGGCATTGAAAATACCCTAATTCGAAATCAAAAGCCCAAGCATTTGCTTGGGCTTTTTTTATAAGGAGACCCATCATGCCATTTGAACTTATAAAATCAGAACCCCTCTTTCAGGGACGCGCCTTCAAGATTCGCCGTGACACTTTAAAAACACCCGATGGAAAAGAAACCAAACTCGATATCGTTGAACATGGCGGCTCGGTCATCATCATTCCAGTTGATGATGATGGCAATATTCTTTTTGTGAGGCAATATCGGCACGCGGCAGGCATGGATATGCTCGAACTACCCGCAGGCACATTAGAGGAGGGAGAAGATCCAGCAGTTTGTGCAGCGCGCGAGATCCGCGAAGAGACAGGTTTCGCTGCAGATAAGATCAAGAAAATCGGGAATTTTTATCTCGCGCCTGGATATTCAACAGAATTCATGCATGTCTATCTGGCACAGGAATTGAGACATGATCCGCTCGAAGCGGATGCCGATGAATTTCTCAGCGTGGAAAAAATTCCTTTCGCAGAAGCAATTCAAATGGCCGAAAGAGGCGAGATGCCCGATGCCAAGTCGCTGGCCGCGTTGTTATTGGCAAAGTCTTATATACATCTAAAATAATATGTTCATTCTAATTGCAGGCCCCTATCGTTCAGGCACAAATGACGATCCAGAAAAGATTACTGCAAATGTTCACTTGATGGAATCTTTTGCATTGCCCATTTTCCGTATGGGGCACATTCCTGTGCTTGGTGAATGGTTCGCGCTTCCATTGGTTCATCTGGCAGGCTCAAAGAAAATTGGCGATGAAGCCTTCAACGAAATCTTTCATCCCATCGCAGAACGGCTTTTGGAAAAATGTGATGCCGTCCTCAGAGTGGGAGGAGCTTCACAAGGCGCAGACTTAATAGTTGAGATAACACGCAAGCGAAACCTACAAGTATATTTTACACTGGATGAAATCCCAACTGCAAAATAACTTCTGTTTTAGTCAAGACTTTTAACGAAAAGTCGCTAAGAAGCTAAGGTTTAATTTTTCCTTTTGCGACTTTGCGTCATTGCGTTTAATTTTCACGAATTTTATGCGGTAATAACTTAATTAAACAGACAGACGGCAGGTTTTTTGCCGTCTGTCTGTTTAATTCCACAATTATTATCCAATATATGACAACTCTCAGGTGAATTCGGGTCATTCATAACTAATCAATGCTTATAGAGAGGGATAAACTTGTACATTGAAGATAATCCCAGGTGTAAACCTGCTTTCAAAGGAGCAACAATGAAACGACCAGTAGTTACGATTGACGGCAATGAAGCCACAGCATCGGTCGCGCATCGCTTGAGCGAAGTGATCGCCATCTATCCCATCACGCCCTCCTCGACCATGGGCGAGTTCGCAGACGAGTGGACCTCAAAGGGCAAAAAGAATCTTTGGGGCACAGTTCCCGCAGTGATCGAAATGCAATCTGAAGGCGGCGCGGCGGGCGCGGTGCATGGCGCACTACAAACAGGCGCGCTGACCACCACGTTCACAGCCTCACAAGGTTTATTGTTAATGATCCCCAACATGTACAAGATCGCGGGTGAACTCACCAGCACGGTCTTCCATGTTGCGGCACGTTCGCTTGCGGCGCAAGGCCTGTCTATTTTCGGCGATCATCAAGATGTGATGGCCGTCCGCCAAACGGGCTGGGCATTGCTCGGTTCCGCTTCTGTGCAGGAGGCGCACGATTTCGCCGCCATCGCACAGACCTCCACACTCAAAAGCCGCATCCCCTTCATTCATTTCTTTGATGGATTTAGGACTTCGCACGAAGTAGCCAAGATATTCCAAATTACGGATGAAGAACTGCGCTCCCTGCTTGACGAGGACCTGGTGCGTGCCCATCGAGCCAGAGGACTCACCCCCGACCATCCTGTCTTGCGCGGCACCGCCCAGAATCCAGATGTATATTTCCAGGCTCGTGAAACAGTCAATCCGTATTACGCCGCCACTCCTGGCATCGTTCAAGAAATGATGGATGCATTTGCCAAAGTCACTGGCCGCCATTACAACTTGTTTGATTATGTCGGTCATCCTGATGCCGAACGCGTGGTAATCATCATGGGTTCAGGCGCAGATACCGCCGAAGCGACAGTCAACTATCTCGTGGAAAAAGGCGAGAAGGTTGGCGTGTTAAAAGTCCGCTTGTATCGTCCATTCTCAATAGATTACTTCATTAAAGCATTACCCAAATCGGTTAAGAGTGTTGTCGTCCTCGACCGCACCAAGGAACCTGGTTCGATGGGCGAGCCGCTTTATCTTGATATCGTCAATGCGTTGGTTGAAAGTAAGAGAGCAGATATCAAAGTGATTGGCGGACGTTACGGCCTTTCTTCAAAAGAATTTACTCCCGCCATGTTGAAAGCGACATTGGATGAATTGAAGAAGCCTGAACCCAAGAATCATTTCACTGTTGGGATCAATGACGATGTCTCTCACACCAGCCTCGATGTGGATACTTCCTTCTCCATCGAACATTCTGAAACCGTGCGCTGCGTATTCTTCGGCCTCGGCTCAGATGGCACGGTAGGCGCAAACAAGAACTCGATCAAGATTATCGGCGAAGAAACAGAGAATTTTGCTCAAGGTTACTTTGTTTATGATTCAAAGAAATCAGGTCAGATGACCATCTCACATCTGCGCTTTGGGCCAAAAGTGATTCAAGCCCCTTATCTAATCGAAGCGAATCAGGCGAACTTTGTAGCTTGTCACCAATTCAACTTCCTCGAACGCTATGATATTCTGAAATATGCAAAAGAAGGCGCAGTATTCCTACTCAACAGCATGTCTGATAAAGACGAAGTCTGGGATACATTACAGAGTGAAGTACAGTCCGCGATTATTGCGAAGAAACTCAAGTTCTATGTCATCAACGGCTATGATGTAGCTGAACAAACAGGCATGGGACAACGCGTCAACACCATTATGCAGACGGCGTTCTTCGCCATCTCTGGTGTGCTTCCACGCGAACAGGCAATTGAAGAGATTAAACATGCCATTGAGAAAACTTATGGCAAACGCGGTGAAGCCGTAGTTAAGAAAAACTTCGAAGCTGTGGATGCGACCATCGCGAATCTGCATGAGGTCAAAGTTCCAGCGCAGGTAAGCTCGAAGATGACACGCAGGTCCGCAGTCCCGAATGATGCGCCTGATTTCGTCCGCAATGTACTTGGACCGATGATCAGCTTCAATGGGGATGATCTACCCGTATCCGCAATGCCTGTGGATGGAACGTATCCGTTGGGCACGACACAATGGGAAAAACGTAATCTTGCATTGGAAATTCCCGTGTGGGAAGAAGATTTGTGTATTCAATGCGGTAAGTGCGTAATGGTTTGTCCGCACGCGGTCATTCGCCATAAAGTGTATGATGAAAAACTTCTGGCCGATGCACCTGAGACCTTCAAGCATATGCCATCGAAGTTCAAGGAATTTTCGACAGGCATGGCTTACACACTTCAAGTTGCAGTTGAAGATTGCACGGGTTGTACCTTATGCGTGGAAGTTTGCCCCGTGAAAGATAAAAGTGCAGTGGGACGCAAGGCGATCAACATGGCGCCGCAGCCTGCTTTGCGCGAAGCAGAAGTTAAGAACTGGGATTTCTTTATGAACATTCCAGATATGGATAGAAAATTATTCAATCCGTCGACGATCAAGAACTCGCAATTACTGCGCCCGTTGTTTGAATTCAGCGGCGCGTGCGCGGGATGTGGTGAAACGCCTTATGTAAAATTGGTCTCGCAGCTTTTCGGTGACCGCTCCGTGATCGCGAATGCAACGGGCTGCTCCTCCATCTATGGCGGTAACCTCCCCACCACCCCGTGGGCTGTGGATGTGAAAGGACGCGGACCTGCATGGTCGAACTCGCTGTTCGAAGATAATGCCGAGTTTGGCTTGGGAATGCGTTTGACAATCGATAAGCAAAATGAATATGCAATTGAATTGGTGAAGCTCTTTGAAAAAGAACTCAGCCTCGATTTAGTGAATGCACTCGTCAATGCAGATCAAAGCGACGAAGCGGGCATTCAGGCGCAGCGTGAACGTGTGGTTGAATTGAAAGATAAACTCTCAAAATCTACCGATAGCCGCGCAAAAGATTTAATCAGCCTCGCAGATAATCTGGTCAAGAAATCCGTGTGGATCATCGGCGGTGACGGTTGGGCATACGACATCGGCTACGGTGGTTTGGATCATGTAATGGCTTCGGGCCGCAATGTGAACATCCTTGTTTTAGATACCGAAGTGTATTCAAACACAGGCGGACAAGCCAGCAAGTCTACACCGCGTGCGGCAGTTGCGAAATTCGCGATGGGCGGCAAGGGATTGCCAAAGAAAGACCTGGGCTTGATTGCGATGTCTTACGGCTATGTTTATGTGGCGCGGGTTGCCATGGGCGCGAATGATCAGCAGACTCTGCGCGCTTTGATCGAAGCAGAATCTTATGATGGGCCATCGCTTGTCATTGCCTACAGCCCGTGTATCGCTCACGGCTATGATATGGCAAGAAGTCTCGATCAATCAAAACTGGCGGTGCAGTCAGGTCACTGGCCGATGTATCGTTACGATCCGCGTCTCGTCGAAGAAGGCAAGAATCCATTGATCATTGAATCCAAAGAGCCAAGCATTCCGATCTCGCAATATGCATACAATGAAACGCGCTATAAGATGCTCACTCAAATCGATGAAGTCCGCGCTGAAGAATTGATGAAAGAAGCGCAACAAGACGCGAAGTCACGCTGGACACTGTATCAACAAATGGCCTCCATGCATTACGGAAATGGAAACGGCAACGAGGAGAAAAAATCATGACCGATCTAACTACAACCTACCTTGGCCTGAACCTCAAGAATCCACTCGTGGCTTCGGCTTCTCCCATCTCAAAAAATATAGACAAGGCGCGCAAACTGGAAGAAGCGGGAATTTCAGCAATCGTGATGTACTCGCTCTTCGAGGAACAGATCATCCACGAAAGCCTTGAACTTGATCACTATCTCACCCGTGGAACCGACTCATTTGCCGAGGCAATGACTTATTTGCCTGATGGCGGCATGTATTCTGTTGGACCTGAAAGATACTTAAATCAAGTGGCTGGGTTGAAGAAAGCGCTGAGCATCCCCGTCATCGGAAGTTTGAACGGCGTTTCCAAAGGTGGCTGGACAAATTACGCAAAACAAATCCAGGATGCTGGCGCAGATGCGCTCGAACTAAATCTGTATTACATCCCAACCGATCTTGACCTCACAGCTCAGGAACTTGAAAACGCACAAGTTGAATTAGTGGCACAGGTAAAATCTGCGATTTCAATTCCGCTGGCTGTGAAGTTGAGTCCATATATTACAGCCTTGCCAAACTTTGCCCGCAGAATTGTCGAAGCTGGCGCCAATGGGCTGGTTCTGTTTAATCGTTTCTATCAACCAGATTTTAATCTCGAAGAATTGGAAATTGAGTATAACCTTGACCTGAGCACCTCGGCAGACTTACGCCTGCCATTGCGTTGGATCTCGATCCTGCATGGAAAAGTCAACGCTGATTTTGCACTGACAAGCGGCGTACATACCTCCAACGATGTACTCAAATCCATGATGGCAGGCGCAAAGGTCTCCATGATAGCATCAGAATTACTCTGGGGCGGTTCTCTACAACGTGTTGAAGAGATTCTTAGTCATACTCAGATGTGGATGAATGAGCACGAATACACATCCATCAAACAAATGCAAGGAAGCATGAGTCAAAAATCTGTAAAAGAGCCTGCGGCCTTCGAAAGGGCAAATTACATGAAAGTCCTGAATTCATTCAGAGACTCGATCTAAACAAAAAAGTCCTCCGCAAAACGGAGGACTTTTTATAAGTTCAAATCAAAAGTCAACTTTCAACAGGAGCAGAGGCGTTCTTGCGTTGTCGGAACGTAATACGGGCGCGCGTCAGATCGTAAGGCGACATTTCCATGGCCACGCGGTCTCCCAATAAAATACGAATATAGTGCTTTCGCATTTTACCCGAGAGGTACGCAAGCACTTCATGCCCGTTATCAAGTTTCACACGGAATTGAGTCCCTGGCAGAGCCTCAATCACCAATCCATCAACTTTGATTTTGCCTTCTTCTTTTGTCATACACGCCTCTAATTTATTCCGTATCTTTAATAGAACGTCGCTTCATACGTCGAATCGCTTTCTTCTCTTCCATACGGCGCTGCTCACTCTTCGAGACGAACCAGCGCTTGTCACGAATCGTACTCAATACCCCGCTCTTAACAACCTTCTTACGAAAGCGTTTAAGCAAAGAATCCTGAGACTCGCCGCTACGTAAATGTACTGAACCCAATGAAATCACCTACTTTCTGTATAAAAATCGACCATTATATAATGGAATCAGCCGAGGAATTACAGAAAGACTATAGAAAAGCCCGTGCCGAAACCGCAATCGGCATTATACACGATACATGAATAGGTGAAAAGCGATTTTTTAGGATATTGCATCTGTGGA
>Ga0105048_10002863_pt1 | contig 28175 bp, 26 predicted proteins | sample MAT05_FD_78382 | JGI IMG/M metagenome (GOLD analysis project Ga0105048, IMG submission 78382) | Freshwater microbial communities from Lake Fryxell liftoff mats and glacier meltwater in Antarctica - MAT-05 | ecosystem: Environmental > Aquatic > Freshwater > Ice > Liftoff microbial mat | place...
GAACGCCAGTACCCGCGTGAAGATGTCCTTGTTCAAGACGGGCTCGTCTTCACCGCCATCAACAAGAGCGGTCCCTCGCTGGTCGCCCTGGATGAAGTGACCGGCCAGATGAAGTGGGCCTTCGGCCCGATGGTGGCGAGCACCGAAGACGAGGCCCGCATGCGGTTCGAGTCGGCCCCGGCCGGTGGCCCGCGCACGGTATTCGCCGGTTACGTGCTTGACAACATCGAAGGCCAAACACACACGGATAGCGAGTACGGCGTCATCGCTTTCGACAGCCGCACCGGTCGTCAGCTTTGGCGAACGCCGCTCTGCCGGCTGGCGCCGGGCAAGTTCGCGGCCGGCTACGCGGAGACTCGGCGCAACCGCATCCGCAGTTTCACCAGCCCGCCGCTCTACCATCAGGGGACGATCTATTACACGACCAACGCCGGCGCGGTGGCCGCGATCGATAGCCTCTCCGGCCGGGTGAAGTGGCTGATGCGCTATCCGTACTACCCGGAAGTTCACGACGCCACCCGCGTCTTCGGTCAGGGCGGCGACGTTGTCCAGTACACGCGTATTTACGCTCGGCCGCACACGCCCATGTTCTGGTTCAACCAGCGGCCGTTGCACGTCGGCGAAAAACTCTTTCTGGTGCCGGTCGACAGCAACATGATCTTCTGCGTCGATCGCCGTAACGGCAAAGTCGATTGGACCCACACCAAGGACGGGCGATCTTCGGCCTACTTGCTCGGGATGACGAAGCAGAATCAACTCGCTGTCGCCTATTCCGGCCGCGATAAGTCTGTCAACGGAGAGGACACAACATCGCCTTTGCATCTGCTTGACCCGGCGACCGGCAAAAACGTCTGGAGAGTTCCCGACTTGGTGGTCGCTGACAATTCTCCGGTCATGTCAAACTACGTCTTCAGCTCGCCATCGCTGCACTGGCGGATGAATTTCACCTGGTTTGAAATGGCCGCCCGACCGCAGATGACCAGCGACGGCAAAGTCTCGATCTCTTGTTTCCGCTATGTCGGCTACCCCATTTATGGTTGGATCGTCAACGTGGGCGTCGTCGACGTCGAGAAGAAGTCGATCGCGGCGCAACGGCGTTACTACTCGGGTGAAATTCTCTCTCGAGCCATGAGGGACATCCACGAGACGGGGCCGGAAGAATTGGCCGTCCTCGAAAACTCGCCGATCAAAGACGACAAGATGAAGCAGACGATTGCGTACTTGAAAGAGGTCGTCGTCGATAAAGACCCGGAGAACGATCACGGGCCCTTCCTACCGTTCTCGCGTGTGACGTTCGAACGCAACGGCGTGCCCTGCGAACTGCGCATGGGGCCGCGGACGATCGAGATGGTCTACAACCGCGAGGCGATGAAGAAGGCGCTGGCCCCCAAGACCGAGCCCGAGGCCGAACTGGCGCGGGCGGAACTGGCGATCGCCGACAGCCGGCTTGATGAGGCATCGGAGCAATTGCAACGTTGTTTGGCCAAGGCTTCATCCGAAGACGCCGACCTGCGGGCGGCCGTCAACCAGCAACTCTACCGGGTGCATCAGCAACTGGCCCGACGGGCGATTCGCGGCGGTCGCCCCGAGTCGGAACAGGCGAACGTGATGGGCATGAGCCGTACGGCTGGCACGCTGGCCGAGGAAATCGAGACGCTCTTCGCCGTGGCCGAGAGCCTGGAGCGCAAGGGCGATCGCTCCGCCGCGGCCCGGACGCTGCGTTCGATCATCGCCACACACGCTGAGCAAGAATACCCACTGGCGCCGCTCGCGCTGGCTGAGAGTCAGGAAGTGCTCAAACAGGCCGACGACGTGCTCGACCGCATTCGCAATCGCTTCCAGGGGACGATCCTGGGCAAGGAGTTCAGCGCCAGCCTAGCGTTGAATAAGAAGGGACTCTCGCTCTATCTGGGGACCATGTCGCCGTTGCCCAAATCGCTAACGGTGCGGGCCGGCGAATATGCCAGCATGAAGTTGCGGATGTTGTCGGCCGGGTCGCCCGAATTCCGGCAAGCCTTCGGTGGCGAGGCCGAGAAAGAACTTTCCTCGCTGACGCCCGCGGAACAACTCGTGCGGTTGGCGGAATACCCCGCCACACCCGCGGCTCAGAAGGCCGTTGATGATCTGCTCCCCAAGGCCGATGCACGCGGCCGGCGGATGATCGAAGATCTCGCCCGTGCCGGCGGGCTGAAAGTCCCGACGAAAGCCGTGGTCCCGCCCACGGCCTTGCCGATCACGATCCCGCAGACGCCGCGTGAACATGATTTCGCCGACGAAGAAGGAGCGAGCCGACTGGTGCTGGAACGCAAGGGCGACGCCTCCATTGCGCCGAACCTGCTCTTTATCGGCGCGCAGGTTCGCAAACGGCTGGACAACAAGTTCGTTCTCACCGCCTGGGATCTCGAAGCCGGCAAGCCCGCCTGGGCGACCGACGAACTCCGCCTGAAAGGCAAGGGACAAGAACCGGGCTTCTTCGAGGCGTTCTTGTATGGCGATCAGGTGATCGTTCACGGCCTGTACGACGTGCTCTCCTTCAACTGGAAGGACGGCGCCCTCCGCTGGCGTTATCAGGTCCCGTTCGATTTCGAAATCCGTAGCGCGATGCTCGGGGGAGATCTCCTTATCCTGGCCGGGACGACAGAAACACTCGCCCTTTATGTGCCGACGGAACTGCCGGTGGGCGAGGTTGCCTGGCAGGTGAAGGAACGCGGCGACCTGTACACCGCGCCTTACGTGCATGGCGATCGGTTCATCAGCGTTCGCAAGCTCCCCTATAGCGTGACGGCCCGGCAACGTTCCACCGGCCGTTTGCTCGGCCGGCTCGACCTACCCGACTTGAGCGTGAACCGCAAGCATCCCTTGATTGAGAACGGACCCGAAGAGTTGCCGATCGCAATCCATCAAGAAAAGTTGATGGTGACGGATGCTTGGTACTACATCCTGATCGACGTCGATCGGCTCGCGGTGGTGTGGAAACGACTCATCGACGCCAGCGACGTGACCCGCGACCCGGCGATGCGGTTCGGGCTCGGCGACAATCATTTCACGGTGACGAAGGAAGATTTCGACGTGAAAGGGTTCTACGTGCTCTCGACGGCCACGGGCGACATCCTCTGGCAGACGGAACAGAAGAAAGCCGCGGGACCACAACCGCTGCACTCGGTGCGTATTTCGAAGGATACCGTCTACGGCATCCAACCGCACGCGGGGCAGGGCTTCTACCTCACGGCCCGCGACGCCGACAAGGGGACCCAGCTATATCGCGAAGAAGTCACCGGCTTCCAGGGCAAACCGGAAGTTTCACTACTACCGCTGGTGTATGGCGATTATCTGCTCGTGCAGATCGCGGATCGGCAGACGTTCGAACTCCGGGCCTACGACCGCAAGACCGGCAAACAGGTCGCCGCCGTGAAGAAAACCGGCGTCGCTCCGTACGGCGTTCACGGGAGGATGTCGGTGGCGGTGCAGAACGGCCGGCTGGTGATGTTGAGTAAGGATAAGCTGGGATATTGAGAAACCTGCGGAGCAATTGGCAGACGGAGAGTGACCTGATATGATTCGGTAAAGATGCGAAATCGGGTTAAACCGGAGGCAAAGATGGAGAAGGATAATTTTGACGCGACGCTGCAAACCTTCAAGAGAAGAATGCCGTATCAACCGTTCACGATCGCTCTCGTCAACGGGGATCGATTAGAAGTTGACCGACCGGAAGCTCTCGTGGTTCGCGAAGGGGTAGCGGTCTACATCGGTCCCGGAGGCGTCCCCTCGTTGTTCGATCATGAAGGCGTGACCCAGATTATCGGCGACCTGGCCGGGCACTCTCGCTCGTGATTGGGAGTTTTGGCTCGCAATCTCCTCATCACATCAACACCTAAAAATCCCCCGTCCCGCGTCTCGACCACCACGGCAGTGCCAGGCCGCCATCCATGATGAGGGTGCTGCCGGTCATGTACGAGGTGGCCGGGTCAAGGAGAAAAAACACGCCGTGGGCAATTTCTTCGGGTGATGCTAATCTCCCCATCGGTGTCTGCTTGGCGGCTTCTTTGATCATTTCATCCGTGAAGAATTTGCGTTCGCCCGGCGTGTCGGTCCAGCCGGGGTAGAGTACGTTCACGCGAATTTTATGCGGCAGCAGTTCAAGCGCAGCGGAGCGGGCCATTTGGTCAAGGGCCGCCTTGGCCATGTTGTAGGCCATGCAATTGGGGAACGCGATCTGCGCGTGCGGGGAACTGACGATGGCAATCGCGCCGCCCTCGCCCTGGGCAATCATGGCGTTGGCGCTGGCTCGCAGGGCGTGGTAGGCGCCCCACATCGACACGTCAATCGTCTTGTGGAAGCCGGCCATGTTGGCGGTCGTGAACGGCTCGCGATCACTGTAGACAGCGGAAGAGACGAACAGATCAAGCCGGCCCAGATCGTTGACGGTTCGCTGCACCATCGCGTCGACAGCGGACTGGTCCGTGATGTCGACCTTCAGAAGAAGAGCCTTACGGCCGAGGGCGCGAATGGCGGTGGCCGCTTCCTCGGCTCCTTCGGGCATCGTCCAGTAGTTCAGGGCAACGTCGGCGCCCTCCTGGGCCAGGCGCACGGCCGTGGCCCGGCCGATGCCGGAGGAGGCGCCCGTGATCAGTGCGGTTTTGCCAGCCAGTTTGCCGATAGTCGATTGGGTCATGCGATCTCGTTACTCGTCATCGTCGTCGCGCCGCCCTTTGGGCTTGGCCAGACCGGCTTTTTCCAGAAGCGACATGCTGCGCATGTCCTCGTTCTCGCTTAATTGAGATTCGAGCTTGGTAAGGCCGGCGGCGTCGAGTGTGTACTGAATGGTATAGCGATGATTGGCGATGGCAACCTCATCACCCGGCCGAACGGCGCGTTGCAATACGCGAACGCCGTTGACCTTGATGCCGTTGGTGCTGCCGAGGTCGCGGAAGAACCAGTAGCCATCGCGGAAAGAAAGCTCGCAGTGCATGCCGGAGATGTTCTGAAACTTCAAGCTGATGTCGCAGGAATCACGTCGGCCAATCGTCATGATCCGGCGTGAAAGGGGCACCGAGTCGCCACCGCCCTGGGGAACAAGCGACCCTTGCACGTCGAGTCCCATGGAAACACCTCGAAAAATGATCGCATCACGAGTGAGAGTGCCGAAAATTATACACGATGATTCAAAGGAAATGAAAGCCTCATTGAGCAGGAATTCAATAACTGGTTGATTGTTCTTTCGCTTCAAAGATGAATTTTAACCACGAATTCATCGAATTTCACGAATAAAAGAAGCGATTCTTGCTCGTTCCTGATTCGTGAGATTCGATGAATTCGTAGTTCAATTGCTTTCCAGAGCGTGCGTGTTCTGTTTCGAACGCTCAGCGGCTGAAGGCTGGATAGTTGCCGTAGGGGGGGCCGACCGGCGAGGGAAAATAGGGTTGAGCGGGGTAGTTGCCCATCATCGGCGGGGCGTAGTAAGCACCTTGCAGCGGGGCCGGAGTCATGAAGTGGGCGTCATAGGGCCAGTAGAGGTACCAAGGAGCGGCCATGTAAACAGGGAGGGTTTGGCCTCGGCCGTAATAGGGCCGGGGCTGATGATTGCAGAAAGGGCCTTTGCAGCCTGTTACGGGATAGTTTTCCGCGACCGCATCTGCTGAGTTCAGGGCCAAAAGGGTCACGGCCGCCAAAATCCATTTATTCATGGCTCGTCTCGTTTCAGTACCAGTCCGTGGAATAACGGCGCCGCTCCCGGCGAGAGCGCTCGAGAATCGCACCTATGAATCTTCGCCTACGACTTCGCTCGGGGCGATTCGAGAAGAATATTTTCAGCAAATGGAGTGGAGAAAGCCTCTGAACAATCCGCACGACCCTTTCGAGCGGAATTTCAGCTGTCTTGAAGGAATTTGGATCGAAAAATGGGGATTTTTGGCTCTTCGGAGCGATTGGGCAAACGCTTTCGGTTGTGCCTCGTCTCTATATTTAGGCGAGTTCGAACCGATGGTATTCTGTAACAGGTGCGTAAATCACGAATTACGCATTTGACGCCGATAGGGTTAGTTCGGTATATTTGCCTCATTGAACGTCCGCTCTCCCGAGACTTCACCGGGCGCACCGAGTGCCAAGCTTTTGCCGGGGAGGTGGCTTGTGACCGTCCGCCATTACCGAAGCGGCTCCTTTGCGGGCCTTTGCCTCATCCTCTGGATGGGCTTAGTACCTGCTTCGGTCTTCGCACAAGCGAATCCTTCCGTTCTTGCCACCGCCGAGCAACTGCAAATCCGGGCCGCCGAACTCGAACGAGCCGGCAAATGGAATGATGCTCTCCAGATCTGGTGCAAGATCTTTGGCCAAGATCGCCTTAACGAAGAAGCCAATAAACACATTCAGATTTGCCTGCGGCGGATGCTCCAGTCGCAACGGCAACTCGACCTGTCCCTGCGCGAGAAAGTGCTCTCGCTCACGCACTCCCAGGCGATCGCTCTCTACGCCGAAGTACTCGGAACGTTGCAGGCCGCCTATATTGATCGCGAAAAAGTCTCGCCGAACCGGTTGCTCCAGCAGGGGGCGGAGGAGTTTCTCCTTTCCTTGAACGAGCCGAACTTCCGCAAACTGCATCTGCCCGACGTTCGCGACCAAGAGATCACCGAGTTCCAAACGCGCTTACGCAACTTCATGGCTGTGAATGTCGTTGAGAATGTAGCCGATGCCGTCACTCTGGTGAAGCAGATCACCACGACGGTGCGGCGTGACCTCCGCATCACGCGTTCCAGCGTGGTTATTCTTGAATTCATTAGCGGCGCCTGCAATTCGCTTGATGAGTATTCGTCGTTCCTTTCGCCCGCGGAACTGATCGCCGAGACCCGGCCGGATATGGAAGCGTCGGTAGTCGAGGCCGGCTTTCTCAAGGAGGGCGTCGGCTACTTCCGCGTCACCCATTTCCGCGACTCGACGCCCGCGGAGATCGATGCCGCCATTGCTTCCTTGAAAATGTCGATGGACGGGATGAACCTGAAGGCTCTCGTCATGGACCTGCGCGGCAACAGCGGCGGTTCGTTCTCCGCGGCTGTGCAAGTGGTCGAACGCTTCCTTCCCGAAGGCGTGGTTGTCACCACTCAGGGGCGCCTAGATGAATTCAACAAGGTTCACCAGACCGGCGGAAGGATGAACGTGATTAGCTTGCCGTTAATTGTGTTGGTCGATGCCACGACCGCCAGCGCCGCCGAGATCTTGGCCGGCGCGTTCCGCGATCATCAACGGGCCACGCTCGTGGGCACCTCGACCTATGGCAAAGGATCGATCCAGCACGTTCTCCAGTTCCAGACTGCTGAGGAAATCGATGAATCAGGTAAGCCGAAACCGCGAACGGGCGGCATGCGGATCACCCTGGCACGCTTCTATTCGCCCAACGGTCAAGCCATCAGCGGCGCGGGTATCGCTCCGCACATCATCGAGCAAGACAAAACGCGCCAACTGGAAGTCGCAGTCGCCCAGGCATCACGGCAGATCAGTGTCATGCCGCCGCGGTAATGTACTCCGACCTTTGACGGACGGGCCGCCTTTCTCATGACGAATCTGGTTTGGTCGAAGACCTTGGATGCCGCGCCGCGTGGACTAGCGTTGGCGCGGGAGGCACAACGCCTACTCGTCTGGACAGAAGGCCATCATCTCGTATTGCTCAGCCGATCGGGACATCGGCAGCATCAAATCAAATTCGCCTCACCCATCATCGCGGCCGCCATATCCGAGGACGGCAACAACGTTGTCGCGGCAACCTCCGATGGCCGCGTGCTCGGGCTGGAACCCGATCTTTCCACACGCTGGGAGCACTCCGTTCGCGGCAAGCCAACGGCAGTGGCGATCGATCCGCTCGGGATGATCGCCGCGGTGGCAACCAATCAGAATCAATTGGCATTCTTCTATTCAGATGGCGAAGCGGGCCGCGAGGCTCAATGCCCACGGCCGGCCCATCACCTCGCGTTCATCCCCGGCGCGACTTCCTTGATCGCGGCCGCCGACCTCGGCTGGGTCGCATCCTTTAACCTGGAGGCCGGAGATTGGGTCTGGCGCGACGCGCCCGTGGTCAACTTCGGCTGCCTGGCGGTAGCGGGCTCAGGCGACCCAATTCTGTTGACGTGCTTTACGGAGGGATTGCGAGCCTACCGGCGAAATGGCGAGGTTCGCCGTATCTCGTCGCGATTTGGCGCCTGTCGTCTGGTTGCCATCAACTACCACGCTGATCTGGTAGTCACCGCAACCATGGAAGGCGTCATGGAGGGGTCCGATCTCTCGGGCAAACTGCGATTTTCTTTCAAACCCACGGCAACCGTCTCGGCCATGGCGCTAAGCGCCCTGGGCGAGGATCTCTACCTCGTCCAGGGCGATGGCGCCGTCGCGGCCCACAGCCTGCCGGTGGCAGTGGTGTGAACGCGTTTCCATTTCGACTTACTTGTCCTTGAAGTCCGCCGCGAACGATTTCGGGTTCAACTCTTCCCCGGTGGCGAACTTGGTTAGATCCCGCCAGTTGAGCGTCTTGCCCGGTTCAAAGACCTTCTTCTTCATGAACTCGCCGACCTGTTTGTCGCCGATGTAGAGGACATGATTCGGGTTCGAACCTTTATAGAGTTCCCGGGCAATCGTGTGATGAACCTGCGACGCAAACAGTTGGCCCATCATGTAGTTGTGATAATAGACCGGGGCGCTCACGATGTGGATCTTGCTCGCATAGTCCGGGGCATTCCGGCCGGTCGGCCGCTTTAACATTTGATATTTCTCGACAAGGTCCCACCACAGCTTGTTCAGGTCTTGCTCGGGATTCTCGTACATGCTCTTCTCGAAACGGAGCATGACCTGGCACCAGCGCGAGAAGATCAAAAGTTGATTGCGTTGAATCTTGCTGGCCGCCGCGTCGAAAGCCTCGGGATTCTCGACTTTGACGCCCATTTTTTCGAGCCAGGCCCGCGATTTGGAGAATCGCTCGAACTGCATCGCCACGCCTTCGGTCGTCAGGATGTGGGCCTCGCTGCGCAGGACATACGGAAGCGTGAGCGGGATGTTCTTGCTGCTGTAGACGGAGTGCCCGAGTTCATGCAGCATCGTCCCCATCCAGTATTCGTTGTTGACGATGTTGGCGAGCACACGGACATCGCCTTCACGGTCGATGTCGGTGCAAAAGGCGTGCGGGCTCTTGCCTTTCTTCTCGTACAAGTCGCTGCTGGCGATAACCTTGTCAATGGGCAGGCCGATGCCGGAGTAAAACTCTTGGCAGAGCTTCAGCAGATCGGCCTTGGCGTAAGGGGCGTCGAGGTTGGCGGCGAACACCGCCGGCGATTCCTGGAAGAAGGGATCGTGGTAGTGCCAGGGCATGAGGTCGGCTTGCTTGATGCCGTACATGGCGGCCAGTTTCTCATCAATCTCCTTCTTCGCGGCAATAAACGGCTCACGCGTTAACGTGTCGAGATAGTCGAACAGCCTGACCAGTTCGTCGCCTTTTTGCTCGTTCAAGTACAGATACAGGGCGTGAAAGTTCGCGAAGCCGAGTTGCTTGGCCATCTCGTTGCGGTGGGTGACGAGCAACTTCAGAATCGGCGCGGTATCGCCCGCGACGGCCTTGCTGGCCTCCCAGACCGCTTTGCGGCGGGACGAGTCGTCGGACGTCTTGAGAATCTTGCGGACCTCGCTATCGGGCATTTCCTTGCCGTCGACCTTGGCCCGATAGACGTTGAACTTCTGTTCGACATCGTTCGAACGGGCCGCGATCTTCTTGAGAAGTTCGGGATCAACCTGCTTCTCGAGGTACAGCAGATAGAGCACTTCGATCGCCCGGGCCGTAATCTTGTCATCGATCTGGCCCTTATCCTTGGCTTCCTTGAGCGTCTTGAGTTCCGCGAAGGTCAACTTGTTGGCCAGGGCTTCGTCGATCTTGTTCTGGGCTTCTTCCTTCTTCTTGAAGTCGGCAGGGTTGCCAGTGGTGTTGGCGTTCCACCACGCCAGGCCGCCGGCGATGTCGAGCGGCCGAATCTTCTTTTCATGCTCGGCGATGAACTCCTTCGCCCGCTTGGTCATCTCGGGACTGGCCATGGCTTTATCGCCCTCCATGAGGAACCCACTGAATAAGATCAACACGCTCAGATATCGAACCATGACGTTTCTTCCTTGTTGATAAGTCCCGCGTGAGGCGGGCAGACGATTTCTAGGTCGAATAGACCCATTTTCCGAGCAGAAGGGCCGGCGGCAACAGCAAAAGGATCAGAAGCCCTCCCGTGCCGATGAACACCGTCGCCAGCAGGGCGTCGAGAGCCACCAGACCCAGAATGCAGCGTTTGACGCCCGCCTGCACGTTTGCGGGCGTCGGCTGACGGATGGCCCGGACCACCGGGATGCCGATAGCAAAGCCGAACGCCACCAGTAAGTACGGAAACAACGGCGAACTTGTTCCCGCTGGAACACGGGTCGGCACCGCGAGAGCCAGACACAATGCGACCAGCATAACAATGGCGGCGCTCCGCAGCGATTCAGGCTTGCTCCGTTTTTCCTCCGTGCGGGCGAACCAGGTGACGCCGACGATGTAGAGACCGGTGGTGCCCGCGAGATGGAGGCGCGTGGCCCAGGGCAGGGGGGCGATCGCGGAGTCGGCCCAGGTCAAACCGAGCAGCACGTTCAGGAAGCGGCAGAAGCCCATGGCGATCGGGCCGAGGCGCGTGCGCTTGATGCGGGCGTCGTAGAGCAAAACCGCGAGAGCGAGCACGCCGCCCAAGATCAGGCTGTTCGGCCGCCATCCGGAACTGTCGAAACCGGCCGCGCCCGTGAATGCCACGCCCAGCAGAAGCAGAACCGTGCCGATCACGAAGGCCGTCGAAAGTGAGATTTTGCCCGAGGGTAGAGGCCGAAACGGCCGATCGCGACTGTCTTCTTCCAGATCGAAATAATCGTTCCAGACCATGCCGCCCAGGTAGAGACAGCCCGATGCCGCGAGAAGTAAGGCCGTGATGAGGCCGAACGAGGATTCATCCGACTTGTTGAACTAGAGAGTCGAGACGACGCAGGCGCCCAACGCGATGTCCGCGAAGGCAGTGAAGACGTTGGGCAGGCGAAGAAGTCGAGCGTAGGGGAGGAATGGCATGGGGGCCGTTGGATAGGGTTTTCGATCGCCGAATCGGCGAGTACTCCATGATATACTATGGCGGGTGTGATTCGTGAAAACAATTGACGCGCCGAATCGCGGTGTGTGAAAATAAAATGAGTTCAAGCTAAGGATAGGAGCGATCAATGCGTGCCGCCGACGTTCTTGAATATCTTCGTGAAACTCCTTTCGTGCCATTTCGTATCCATCTAACGGGTGGCACGACGTATGAAGTCCGGCATCCGGAACTGGTCAAGGTCGGGCTGACGAAAGCGGATGTCTTTTTCCCCAAGGACGACGAACCGCACTCGGTTGTCTTGCGACGAGAATCGGTGTCTTTGGTTCACATGATCCGGCTCGAGCCAATAGAGCAATTGAAATCGAGTGCGGGCAGCAACGGAACCGCCAACTGACCATTCGCTATACAGACGCCAACTTCAATATCCGCTCCCGTGCCGTTCGTGCCGCCCGATCGGGATCGTCGTTGTACGGATACAGTTCGATCGTCACCCAGCCCTGGTAGTTGATCTTGCGGATCGATTGCAGCACGGCGACGAAGTCGATAACGCCGTCACCTGGCACGAGATGGTGGTGGACGCGCGTGGCTGCGATGTCTTCCAGGTGAATGTGCCGAACGTATTTCGCGAGGCGTTCGAGCGTCGGGGCCGGGTCGTCTTTCACGCAGTAGTGGTGGCCGATGTCGAAGTTCAGCCCCACCGCGGGGGAATCCATGTGTTTCATGAATTCCTCGAACTGCTCGGCCGTTTCGATCAGCAGGCCCGGTTCCGGTTCGACCAGGAGCAGAACTCCCTCTTTCTCCGCGTGCTCGGCCACGGGCTTGATCATCTCAACAAATAGCTTGAGGGCCGCCTTCCACGATTCACCCGGAGCGACCGGCCCGCCCGGTTCGGTGGTGATGCAGGGGGCGCCCAACTCCTTCGCCAGCGTCAGCGCTCGCATGGTATGGGTGATGCGAACCTGTCGATAATTCACGTCGGGCTCGATCCACGACGGATGCCAGTAGTATTGCCGGGCGTCGCTGATCGCGTGCATCATGAAGGCGTTGATGTTCGAGATCGCCAGCCGATTTTGCGTCAGCGCGTCACGGATCGCCTGCTTCTGTTCCGGGAGCAAGTAGGCCGGCCAGGCGTGCGGCACGTCGGCCATGATCTCGACGCCGGTGTAGCCGATCGCGGCCAGTCGACGGACGGCCTCGGCGAAGGAGAATTTGAGATAGGCGTTGGTGCTGAAGGCCAATTTCATGCGGGACTCGGTTGGGAATTCAGGCGCACATATTCGCGAAGCATTTCGAGTTGTTTGAAGAAATCATGCTCGGCCACGTCGATCGGGCTCTTGAAAAACGAAGCGAGATGACGCATCGGACCGACTTCGCCGCGACGTTGAGCAAACAGCGTCAACCGAGCGAGGTCGAGCACCAGTGGAGCAGCGAGGATTGCGTCGCAACCCTGCCAGGTGAACTGCATCGTCATCTTCGTACCCAGGAACCCCTCGAAATGCAGGTGGTCCCAGGCGGTCTTCCAGTCGTCGAGCGATTCGACGTACTCAATCGACACATGTGTCTGCGGTTTATAGCCAAGCAGTTCACCGAGGATCGCATCCTTGGTGCGGACTTTCGATTGCTTATTCTCGGCGGAACTGAGAACTCGGCCGTCGCCCCCGCCGAGGATGTTATGCCCCACCCAGCTGAGCACCTGCAGGTGCCGGGCCGCGAACATCGGCGCCAGTACGGCCTTCAAAAGCGTCTCACCCGTTTTGCCGTCTTTGCCGCCGACGGGAACCTTGCGCAGCCGGGCGAGTTCGTCGATCGCTGGTAAAGAACTGCCCAGCGATGGCGTAAAATTGACAAAGGGCAGGCCGAGGTCGATGGCCGCGTAGGCATAAAGCGAACTCGCCGGCAGCACGGCTGGCGTCGTCCGATCGAGAATCGCATTCAGCCGATTGAGCGTCTGATGATCTTCGCTCAAAGGGAAGGGCGGCTCGGTCGACGACACATTAATGACGACGACCTGCGTCAACGCATGCTTCTCGCGGAAGGCTTTCAAGTCGGCCTGGATCCGCTGGATCGCCTCGCGCGGCGTCTTCACCTGTTGGCACTCGGCCTGTTCGGCCAAGGCGCTGATGGTGGAACCGCTCTCGAGGATCGTGCCGGGCCGCACGTTGGCGCCCCACGCTTCCAGATCCCCTCGACACTGCTCGATCTGCGATTCCCCGAAGATATTCGAGCGTTCGTGTAGGTCGCGAACCGTGTCGATGAACCGGCTTCGGCGCACATCATGCCCGCCGACGACGAACTGGTCGAGATCGTCGAGGGGCAGGGGCCGGCAGAGGGGCGTCGCCGACACCATGCCAGTTGACGGCATGAGGCCGCGCGCAATCGACGCCAGGCCGAGCACGGCCGTGCTGCCGACGCTACCGCAGGCGCCGATCAACCATAATCCGACACGAGGCTTGACCATGATGACTTCTGAAACGGCGGGAGAGTTTGATGCATTCATTGTCGGACGCGACGCGGGGTCGGTCAAGGAGCCCGCGAAATTACACGCTCCTGGGAATATTGGATCTCACCCTGGAACGAATAACATCGCAATCGGCGTACCACGAACAGGTCAAAATTCAGGGGCGGAGCACGGATCATTTTACGTTAGCCGCGACCCGAAGGGGCGCTCGCCTACGAGATAACAAAACCCAAGAGAAGGCAAGCAACTACAATTCGAACGAATCGAAGATGCCAAAATCACTTCGGGGAAGCGCGGATATGAAGCCGCGACGCGCAGGGTTTCCGGAGGGGAGCGCTCGCGATCACGCGAGCCCGATCGGAACGCGGGATCGCAGCCGGCGACCGAAAGTGCGTCGTCCCGTGGAGGGTGCGCTCCGAGAGCGGAAAACGGGGGTCGCCGTCGCTCGCGCGGAAAACGACAAAAAAGTTCTTGCCAGCGTTCTCAAGCAACCGGTAGATTACAAGCCTGAAGAAAGCCTGGGAATTCAAAGCCCGTAGAGCCTCCCGGAGCAGTTCAGCCCAACAGAAGTCTATTCAACCCGCTCTTCCACGGTTCGCCCCTGCGCGAACGCGGGAGTGGTTGCAGCGGAGCGAGCGGGATAGACTTCTCTTCGTTCGAGACGGCGCCAAACAGCCTTACGGGCTCAGGCCGAATCAAAGCGGGCCGGGAGTCTTTTCGAAGGGTAAATGACTCCCGACCTCCCGACCTCTTTTTTCAGGGCAAGGCGAACGAAGAGGGACATTCTGGATGTCCCTTTTTCGCTCGCCCGAGCGTAGCGCCCCAGACGCCGAACGACTCGCCCGATGGGATGGGCGGTGATACAATGCTCACACCCCACTTTCGTTTCCTGAGGTGACCAATGAGAAGCATCGCTGACCAACTCCCCGCAGAGGTCGCCCGGCAACTCCATCCCGACCGACGCAAGAACGAGGCGGCCTACTGGGAGGCCCGTGACCAGCTCCTCGGCCAGTACCAAGGCCAGTGGGTCGGCTTCGCCAATGGGAAGGTGATCGCGTCGGGCAGCAGCCCCGTTTCCGTCCTCCATGCAGCGGAGACCTCGGGGCTGCATCCGTTCTTCATTTGCGTCGGCAAGGAGGAGGAACCCTGCCGCATCCGCCGCGCCTCGTTCCCCTACGACACCAGTTACCCCGGCGAAGCCTTGCCGCTGGTCAGCGTTGAGTTTCGCTCGGCCAGCGGTTCCGCCGGGATTGTCCTGGACCACGTGATTTCCGACACGGGGGCAGATGCGAGCGTCTTGCCTTGGGCTGATTGCCTCGCTCTCCAGTTGTCCCCTGAACAGGGAGTGCAAACCCTGCTCGGCGGCGTTGCGGGCGGTTCGGCGGCGTCACTTGCCTTCCAGGTCTGGGCACGACTCGACGGACAAGACTTCCCGTGCCGGCTCCAGGCGGTTTTCGCCGGCAGTGAGCGCATCTTGGGGCGCGACGTGCTGAACCGTTTGGACATCCTGTTCCGCGGCCCGACCGGTGAAGTCGTCGTCAATCCATGACGCCCATGCCCAGAAAGATAAAGTGGACCTCATAGATTTTTCTGGATCGCGCGGCAAACGTCAAAAACTTCTTGCCAGGACGGTCAAGCCGGCGGTAGATTACTCCTCAGAAGAAAGCACCGGGGATTCAAAGCCCAAAGAGCCTCCTGGAGCGGTTCAGTCCAACAAAAGTCTATCCCGCCCGCTCCGCCACCGTTCGCCCGTGCGCGAACACGCGATTGGTTGCAGCGGAGCGAGCGGGATAGACTTCTCTTTTTTTCGGCGGCAGAAGGCGGAGGTTGTATTGAACTCGACAGTCATTGATCCTCGCGCCGCCCAATCGGCCTTCGACCAGACCGGGCTATCATCAAAGTACGAGTTGTTGGAAGAGGTCGGGCGGGGCGGGATGGGAGTGGTCTATCGCGGGAGACACCGGCTTCTCGGTCAGATCGTCGCGGTCAAGTTTCACACGCTGTGCGGCGGAGTTGATCGCTTCCAGCGGGAGGCACAGGTACTTGCAGGCATCCACTCTCCGCATGTGGTGGCGGTCCAAGACTTCGACATCCTACCGACCGGTCAAGCCATGCTCGTCATGTCTTGGGTCTCGGGAAGTGACCTCGACAAGTTGCTCCGCACCAGTCCAGGGCCGATCCGCGAAGATCGCGTGATGCCCTGGATGCTGCAAGTCTGTGAAGGGATGAAAGTCGCTTCTGAGCAAGGCATTGTTCACCGCGATCTGAAGCCGTCCAACATCCTGATTGATGATGGTGATAAAGCATATGTCGCCGACTTCGGCCTGGCGCGGAACAGCCGCAGCGACCCCATTACGCTGACGGGCGGGGTCATGGGCACTCCGCACTACATGGCCCCTGAGCAGGCAGAAGACCCTCGAACGGTTGACACTCGGGCCGACATCTACAGCTACGGTGCTACTTTCTACCACGTCCTCACCCGGCAGACGCCGTTCGCAGGCGAGTCGTGGTTCTCCATCTTGCTCAACCATAAGTCCGAGCCATTGATCCCGCCAAAGTCGCGCAACCCGTTGTTGTCCGCCCGGTTGAATGACTGCCTGGAGCGGTGCTTGGCGAAATCTCCTCGCGACCGTTTCCAGAACTTCACTGACATCGCATCACATCTGCAACCAGGGACTGGCACTGAAGCTCCGTGGGATCAGTCCGAAGACCCGGAAGTCGCTCGCCAGCATCAACGGTATCGATCGCACAGACAAGTCTATCTTGAGGGCCGCCCCGCCGACCTCCCGGAACCCGATACGTACCTGTTTTCGAATCGACGGACTTGCACGGTCGGTTTCGGCAACTTGGTCGAGCAGCGGGTGGATGCGCTGGTGAGTTCCGACGACGAGTCGCTCTCGATGGGCGGTGGCGTCTCAGCCCAATTGTCTTGGGCGGCCGGCGGCGACTACGGCGAGACGGCCCGTCGGTACGCGCCGGTTCGGCCCGGCCGGGCCGTCGTGACGCCCGCCGGTTCGCTCCCGGCCCGGTTCGTGCTGCACGGAGTTACGATGGGGCAGTGGGGCGCGGAGTGGGTCAACCCGAGCCGGGACCTCCTCAACGAGATTATGGAGTCCTGCTTCTACCACGCGGACTCGTTGGGGCTGCGATCGATCGCGTTCCCGCTGCTGGGCACCGGGGCGGGGCAGTTCTCGCGGGAAGTGTGCCTCGACACGATGTTCCGCTTCTTGGCACGCAAGTTGGCGCACGGATTGACGACTGTTCAAGAGGCGCGCATTGTCATCTACGCTCCGGGGTTTCCAGGGGGCGTTAGGGCCGTCTATGACTAGTCCCGTGTGAAGACCAAATAGAATTCCTTCCTCGTTGTTGGAATCGTCAGGCGGCGCGTCCCTTCGACGCGAACGACCTTTACCGCGTCAGATCACCCATTAATAACGGTTGAAGGCTGCCTTGTCGCGTCGATAAATTACACTTCTGCCGCTCATCTTGCCTATGATGACAAGATTAAGCTGAGTTGAGGTGGATCATGACGCAGCCGACCGATCGCTTTTGTTCGATTGAAGAGGCCCTGGAGGAGCTTCGGGCCGGGCGCATGCTCGTGCTCGTCGATGACGAGCACCGTGAGAATGAAGGCGATCTTGTCGTGGCGGCCGAGAAGGTGACGCCGGCGATCATCAACTTCATGATCCGCAATGCTTGTGGCCGGCTCTGCCTGGCGATGACCGGCGAACTTTGCGATCGCGTTGGGCTGTCGCTTCTGCCCGGCGTCCATCTCGACCCGAGCGCCACTCCCTTCACGCATAATTTCGACGCCCGCTACGGCGTCACCACTGGCATTTCCGCCTTCGATCGTGCTCAGACGATTCTGACCGCCATCGACGACAAGTCGACGCCTAACGACCTGGTCAAGGACAAGGGCCATCTCGACGGTTTGCGTGCCCGCGAAGGCGGCGTCCTCGTTCGAGCAGGCCACACGGAAGGGAGCGTCGATCTCTCCCGGCTTGCCGGTTTCAAGTCCGCGGCCGTCATCTGTGAGATCATCAAGGAAGACGGCCACATGGCCCGCCTGCCAGATCTGGATCAGTTCTGCAAGCAGCATGGCTTGAAGATGTGCACCATCGCCGATCTAATCAAGTACCGCCGGCGACGCGAGAAACTCGTCAAGCGTGAGATTGCCTTGAAACTGCCGACGGCTCACGGCGTCTTCGATCTGTATGGCTATTCGTCCATCGTCGATTCCGACTTACATCTCGCCCTGACGGTCGGCGGCGTCGGCCTGGAGAAAGACGATCACTCCGATGAACCGGTCCTGGTCCGCGTTCACAGCGAGTGTTTAACCGGCGACGTGCTCCTGAGCGCCTTGTGCGATTGCGGCTCGCAGTTGCATCACGCGATGAGCCAGATCGTGGAATCGGGCCGTGGAGTGCTGCTCTATATGCGTCAGGAAGGTCGCGGCATCGGCTTGCTCAACAAATTGAAGGCGTACAAGCTACAGCAAGAAGAAGGGCTCGACACCGTCGAAGCCAACCAACGGCTCGGGTTCGCCCCGGACCTACGGCATTACGGCATCGGCGCCCAGATCCTCTTCGATCTCGGCGTCCGTGAGATTCGCTTGCTGACGAACAACCCGAAGAAAGTTATTGGCCTCGACGGCTATGGCCTGAAAATCGTCGAGCGCGTCCCCATCCAGATCCCGCCGACCGAGACGAACAAGAAGTATTTATTGACGAAGAAGGACAAGCTGGGGCACTTGCTGGATGAGATTTGATCGGTGATCGCCGCGACGCGGAGCGTCGAAGACGTGCGTTCCCACGGAGGACCGTGGGAACGAGTGAAACCGATGAACTGTTGCGACCGCTAATCCCCCGGCTTACGATATATTTGAAACAACCTACCTAGGAGGATCGTTCCGTGGACCGTGATACATTCGATAGTACAATTCGCACGTTCAAAAATCGCGTTCCGTTCCGACCATTTACGGTCTCGCTTGTAAATGGCGGCAAATTGGAAATCGACCACCCGGAGGCGCTCGTAGTCCGCGACGGCGTTGCTCTGTTCGCCGGGCCGGGAGGCGTGCCAGCCGTCTTCGATTATGAAGGCGTCGCTCAAGTCGTGGGAGACTTGGCTAATCGAATTGGTCCGTGATTGAGGCACCGGATGGCAGGCCTGCTACCTAACCTCGCCTCTGAATGAACGAAGCAACCACAAGCAGCAATATTGCCCCGAGCGTGGCGCAAACAAGAGAGTTGACTAGCCCGTCCGCGAAGTTGATGATTCCTCCGAAGAGGTATCCGCCCAAGATGGCGCCGACGATGCCGACGAGGAGATTACCAACGAGACCGAAACCGCGGCCGCCCATGATCTGGCCGGCCAGCCAACCGGCCACGAGGCCGATTAATAAGAAATAAACTATCGGATGCATGCGTCATCTTTTCAATGAGGGGTAGATGTCTCTAGCCGCGTGGTTGCGGCGGAGCCTGTAGGGGTTCGAGACTGGTTTCAATGCGACGCAGTCGCCATTCCCGTCCAGGACGCGAGCGGAGCGGTTCGCCTTTGGTCATGTCGGCCTGATCCGGATTTGCCAGGCCTTGAACGTGTAGAACTTGAAGTTCCTGAAGCAATGCGGGATTCGTTGACACCAGTTCCAGCCAGGCCTTTGAGTAAGTGAGCGGTAAGGTCGGCATGGCAATTTCGATGGGATACCGGCAGACGATTTCTTCGGGCGTGATCGTCAGGATCGGCGTCTTCTCGGCATTTTGCATTCGAGAGGCGCCAGTCGGCAGCATCATGCCGTTATACCAGAGTTCCCGGAAGGTTTTTTTGGAATCTTCCGTCAGCAGTTTACCGCCTTCGAGGACGAAGAACTCGCGGTCCAGCAATTCATTGGCGACAGCGTGACGCGGATCACTGCCGGAGGCGGCCTGGCGATCGGGCGGCAGGGTCGACTTGCCCCAGGGGAGATAAACGCTAAGCAGGCCGGCCGCCGCTTGCTTGGCGAGCAAGACGTTCTCTCGCTCGGCCCGTGCGGCAGGCTGCAACGTAAACAGATAGGCCCGCTCGCGGTTTCTCACCCCGAGATGGTTCAGCCATTCGCCCACCTCGCGTCCCGCGTCGTGTTGCAATTCGAGGACGAGCCGGCCATAAGTGGTCTGCACCTTGGGGATGAGGCCGCCTTCGGTCGTCAGGTTCCATTCCCGGCCGATGATGTTGGGGCCTTCCGCGCCCGTCAGCGCGAAGTTGACTTCCGAAACCCCCTCTGCCGAACTTAGCCGGAAGGACATCTCCGTGCGATAGCCGGTGTCGACCTGTTCCCAACTTCTCATACCCAGCGACGAAACTTTCACATCCTTGCCGTTGCGCATGAACAATCGCACCAATTCGGAACCGCGAAAGGTTGGCAACATGTAGCTGCCGAATCGGCCTTCGAGCTCGTCGAGATTTTTCGGGCGTTGCAGGGGAGGGATGGTCTGGATGAAGGCGTCGTTGATTCGATCTTTCTTCAACAACTCTAAGAAATCGAACGCGACTTTCTCGGATTGCTCGCGCAGGACGAAAACACTGGCGTACATGTAAGCGCCCAGACCGGCGCCGCCGAGAATGCTCATCCACCAGGCGATCGCCGCGAGACGAGCGCCCGTTCGTGTTCCCTCGGCCTGGCGAACGTGGATGCGAGCGGCTATCGATAGGATCAACCCGAGGACGGCGAGCCCCAACAACCAGACGTTGAGCACCGGCCGCTTGTTCCACACGGCAATGGCGGCGGTGAAGGAAGCGATGAGCACGAACAGCCCCGAGACGACGATGGCGGCGATGGCCAGCCCGGAGATGGGCTGGTAATCCGTCTCAGTCGAGGAGCGTTCCGCTTGCGGAAGCGGCAGCGGGTTGGTCATGGTGAAACTCGCGAGGAGAGCCCGCCCCGATCAATCATCCGTGGTGGCTTCGGGCAACGGCAGTGATTCCGAACGAGCTCGAACATTGCCGTCGAGGTCGAGAAAAATCTTGTCCTGCAAGATTTCCTGGATGACGATCGCCATGCGATCGCTGGAACGGAGATTGACCTGCGGCCGTGCGCCGGTATTCAGTGCGACCAGCCGTTTCTGAATCAAGGTCGAGAGCTTAAAACGCCCGCCGACGCGGTTGACGATTTCTTCTTCTTTCAGATCATCGAGCATTCGTATCCTCCGATCGCACCGGAAATTGCCGGGCGATGATGTCTTCCAAACGAGCGACGGTCTCCGGCAATCGGTCATTGACGAGCTGGTAGTTGTATTCGCCGCAGCGTTCCAATTCCCGCGTCGCGGAGGTCATCCTCCGGGTGATGGCGGCTTCGTCGTCGCCACGCTCACGTAGGCGATCCGCGTAGGAATCGCTCGGCACGCGCAGAAAGATCGAGAACGCTTCCGGATGCAACCGGCGCACCTGCTCAGCCCCTTGCACGTCGATCACGAGCAGGACGCCTGTACCCTGGGCCAGATAAAGATCAACCTCGGAACGCGGTGTCCCGTAGTAGTCACGTGCGTGAACGAGGGCATATTCGATGAGACCACCCGCGGCGATCTCCCGTTCAAATCGATCCCTCATCCAGAAATGATAGTCCCGTTCACCCAATTCGCCCACACGAGGTTCGCGAGTCGTCGCCGTTATTGCGCGCCGTATCGGCAAATGCGTGGTGCGCAGCAACTCGGAAACGACAGTCGTCTTGCCGCTGCCGCTCGGTCCGGAAATGATGATCAACGGAGCCATAGGTCCCTTGGTTACGTGCCGATCAGGGCGTTCAGCCAGCGCCGCGGTCGCGACACGCGGCAGGCAGCTTTTTCAATAATCAGGCCGATCGACGTGGCCGTGTATTCAAATAATTGCAGCCGCAAATGCGGTTGCTGCGTGTAGGGCGGTACGTCGATATGCCGCTCAATTTCCCCTTCACCCAGGGTAAAATCCAGATCGACGACATGCCCATGCCGGCGAAGGCGGCGAGCGAGCCGTTCGAGATCACGCCGGCGAAAAAGCACCGTCTGACCTGTCGCGACCGTATCCCGATTTGACGACACGTTGAACTCTGTCGTGTGGACGGCTATGCCGCCTGGCTTCAAACATGCCATCTGATTCCGAACAAATTTCAGCCCGAGTTCGATCGAGCCGCAATGTTCGAATGAGCAGGACGACCAGGTAAAATCAAACTGCCCGTGCAACTCGGCCGGGATCAGGTTCATATCAACGACTTCGAACGATACACGTTCGCGAAATTCCTCGGGAGTGCAGAGCCCGCGATCATTCAGAACATCAGCCCCGGAGGCATGCTGTTGAGTTTGCAACCAGCCCTGGGCGGCTGCTCGAGGGGCATCGAGATCGGTCGCCAGGATCTGGCATCCCGCTGCCGCGAAGGCGGCAGCCAGAGGTTCGCGGCCGACGCCAAACCCGAGCCCCTTCATCCCCGGTTGCAACAAACCGCGTTCACGCAGGGCCTCGTAAATGTAGCAGAACTCCCAGAGCTTGCGGTGATGTTGAAGGCCCTCACGCAATTTCTCGCAGGCCCGAATAAACCACGGGGCGTCGAAATCTATCTGGCGACATAGCTGGGAGATTAACATGGCGTCGCTCCTTGACGTTCTACACCGAAAGCCCAGGGACGGCCGTCCCTGGGCTTTTGGGGTTCATTCAATATTCTGCACGAGTTCCCGAATCTTTTCGAGCGTCGATTTGATCTCGACTACATGCCGTGAGATCGACACGTCGCCCGATTTCGAGCCGATGGTGTTCGTCTCGCGGAACATTTCTTGGGTGAGGAATTCGAGCTTGCGGCCGGGGCCGTCGTTCTCCTTTTTGACGACATCCTCGAATTGAACCAGATGGCTTTCGAGGCGGGTGACTTCTTCGGCGACGTCACTACGCTCGGAGAAGATCGCCACTTCGCGGAGGAGGTTGTCGTCAGAGACCGAGACGTTGCAATCCTTGAGGGCTAGGCTGACGCGTTCGCGCAGGCGGACGCGGTAGTGCTCGGTCATGCCCGGGATCAACGAGTGAACCTTGTGCAGATGTTCGCCGATGTTCTTGCGCAGGAGAAGGAGTTCGTCGGCCATCGCACGGCCTTCCTCGCCGCGCATCTTATCGAGCTGCTTCAACGCATTTTCGAGAGTTTTCTCAACGGCATCCATCTCGGCGTCGGCGGGACGGCCAACCATGCCTGGTTCAGAGGCCACGCCGGGCAGCGACAGGACCTGGCCGAGGAGATGGTGGGCACGGTCGTCCCAGCCCATCTCGGTGCAGACGGCTTGCACCTGCTCGATATAGGCCTTCAGGGCCACGCCGTTGATTTTGAAGTCCTGAGGACGATAGCTGCGATCGCAGCGCACGTGAACAAGGATCGTGCCGCGGCGGACGTGTTTGCGGACGATCTTCTCAAGTTCCGGTTCGAGCATCGGGTAGGGCTCGGAACCACGAACGGTCACTTTGAGATGTCGATTATTGACGGCGCGCACCTCAACACCCAGGGTGAGCGACTCACTCTGGAAGCGGGCCTCGCCGAAGCCGGTCATGCTGAGTAGCACGGGGCCTCCAACTATCCGAATTGGTTGTATTTGACAACGAGAACTTGCGCGATGATCAGGGCCACGAAGAGGCCGCCGATAGCGATGGTGATCTTGGTGAAGGCATCGCCAGTGCGTGAACCGAAGGCGCTGGACCCGCCGGCGCCGCCGAAGGCCCCGGCCAATCCGCCGCCTTTGCCTTTCTGAATCAACACGATCAGCATCAGCACCAGGGCCATGAGGATGATCAGAAAATTCAGCACGTGGGCCCAGAACGTAACGGCAACGATGAACATGACCATTTCCTATCGGTCGGTGTATTCGACGAATTCGCGTGAGGAGATTATAGAAATCGCCCCCGAAGTCGCAAGCGGGACTTATTTGACTGCCTTGATGATCGCCAGGAACGACTCGGCTTTCAGGCTTGCCCCTCCGACGAGGGCGCCGTCGACATCCGGCTGTTTGAGGATCGAGGCGGCATTCTCGGGCTTCACGCTGCCGCCGTACTGAATAAGGACTGATCGAGCCGCTTCCTCGCCAAATAATTCGGCAAAATGTTTGCGGATGAAGGCGTGAGCGTCCTGCGCTTGCTCGGGCGTGGCGTTCTTTCCCGTGCCGATGGCCCAAACCGGCTCGTACGCGATCGTCAGGTTGCGCACCGCTTCAGTGGACACGCCCGAGAGACCTGAGTCGAGATAGAATTCGAGTACGTCCTCAGTGAGCTTGCTTTCTTGCTCGGCGAGCGTTTCACCGATGCAGAAGATCACGTGCAGGCCGGCTTTCAGGCCTGCCTTGACGCTGAGATTGAGAGACCGTTCCGCCTCGTCGGTGACATGCCGGCGTTCGCTGTGCCCGATAATCACGTAACGGCAGCCGGCATCGAGCAACATCTTGGGGGCAACGTCGCCCGTGTTGGCCCCTTCGGGCAAGTAGTGGCAGTTCTGCGCCCCGAGAAGCACCTTGCTCCCCTTGAGCGCTTCACCCACGGGCAACAACCAGGGGAAGGGGGGGCAGACGGCCACGGTCACTGCGTCATCGGTCACGCCTTTCGCAATCGCCGTTGCCAATTCGCGTGCCCCGGCCAGCGAGGTGTACATCTTCCAGTTGCCGGCGATGAATTTCTTACGCATCAATCGACTCTCCTTATTCGTATCTTGTTCGTAGTGCCCCGCTTTAGCGGGGCACGATCCTCGCTGAACAGAGCCTTGCCCCGCTGAAGCGGGGCACTACGAACGACAGGATCGTGCCCCGCTGAAGCGGGGCACTACGAACGATCTTGTTCGTAGTGCCCCGCTTTAGCGGGGCATAATCCGCGATGAACAGAGCCTTGCCCCGCTGAAGCGGGGCACTACGAACGGAGGTGGCTGACCCGCCAGTACGAACTTTTTCCTAACCGATCTTCTTTCCCACCACTTCCGCGATCTTGCGGATCTGACTCATGACTTCAGCATACTGCGGCGGTAGGAGAGCTTGCGGGCCATCGGAGAAGGCTTTTTCGGGGCAATCGTGAACTTCGATATGCACACCGTCCGCTCCGGCGGCGACGGCGGCGTAGGCCATTGTCGGGATCAGATCGGGCCGGCCTGTTGCATGGCTGGGGTCGACGATGATGGGCAGGTGGCTTTGGCCTTTGACGTTCGGGACGGCACTCATGTCGAGCATGTTGCGCGTGGAATCTTCGAACGAGCGGACGCCGCGCTCGCAAAGTACGACATCTTTGTTGCCCGACGCGAGGATATACTCGGCGGACATGAGAAGGTCCTTGACGGTCGCACTCATGCCACGCTTCAGTAGAACCGGAATCTTCGTCTGGCCGACTTCCTTCAGCAGGTCGAAATTCTGCATGTTGCGGGCGCCGATCTGGAACATGTCAGTCCATTTCGAAATCAGCTCAACCTGCCGTGGATCCATTACTTCCGTTACGACGGGCATGCCATGCTTGTCGCCGACTTCCCTGAGGATTTTGAGGCCTTTTTCACCCATGCCCTGGAAGGCGTAGGGGCTGGTGCGCGGCTTGAAGGCCCCGCCGCGAAGGATATTAGCGCCACCGGCCTTCACGGCCTCTGCGATGGCGTCGAGCCCTTCGAAGCTCTCGACGGCACATGGGCCGGCAATCATGGCGAGATAGCCCCCGCCGATCTTGACTTTACCGACGGAGACAACAGTGTCGGCCTTTTGAAATTCACGGCAGGCTAGCTTGAACGGTTTCAAGATGCGGTGAACCGCCTCAACCCCAGGGATCGCGCCGAACGTCTCGGACTGTGGTTTTGTTTCGTCGCCGATGACGCCAATGATGGTGCGCTTCTCCCCGCGGCTCACGTGAGGCGTGAAGCCGAGTTCGCCGATTCGTTCGATGATGTGGTCAATCTGAGCCGACGTCACGTCGGGTCGTAATACAAGAATCATGGGTTTGTCCGTACTTAAATGTCTTTCGTCCGTTGTATCTCTGACGCCTTCCCGATTCCAGTGTGGGGGTGGGGAAAATCGGAGCCGGAAGCGTGAGCGACGGATCGTTGACCGTCGCTCATGCTTCCGGCTCGGCGGAAAAACGTGCTTCGCCCGATCTATTATTCTAGCAGTTGCGCGATGGGGAAGGAGCCGAGGATCGAAATCTTGTCACACTTGCCTTCAAGCGAGGCGAGCGTCTTCTTGACCTTGGCATCGTCGGTGTGGCCTTCGAACTCGACGAAGAAGATATACTCGCCCTTGGCTTCCAAACTGGGGAACGACTCGATCCAGGTCAGGTTGACCTTGTTCAGCTTGAACAGGTTGAGGATGTCCGCCAGCGAACCGGGGCTGTGCGGGATCTCGAACATAATGGCCGTTTTGTCGTTGCCGGTGCGGTGGGCGTCGTGCGGCCCGATGACGGCGAAGCGCGTCTCGTTGTGCGGGGAATCTTCGATGTCCGAAAAGAGAATCCGCAGCCCGTAGCGGACGGCGGCCTCGCGGCTGGCGACGGCGGCGGCGCCCGGCTCACGCTGGACCAATTGGGCGGCGGCGGCCGTGCTCGTTACTTCGTGCAGCGTGGCCTGGGGGACGTTCTTGCTTAGCCAGTTCCGACATTGCGAAAGAGCCTGCGGCTTACTGTAAATGCGGCGAATCTCGGTCTGTTCGCAGTTGGTGAGTAGATTGTGGTGAACGCGGATCCGAACTTCCGAGCAAATGCGGATCTGCGGCAGGCGGATGAACATGTCGAGCGTGTCTGCAACGCGGCCATCGGTCGAGTTTTCGAGTGGCACCACGCCGAAGTCGACATGCTTGCGGTTGACTTCCTCGAAAATGGCGGCGATGTTGCCGACGCCCATGTATTCGATCGCTTCGCCGAAGCGGATCAGCGCGGCAAGGTGGCTGAAGCTGTACTCCGGCCCGAGGAATGCCACTTTAAGGATGCGTTGCAGGGCGCGCGAACCGCTAATCAATTCCCGGTAGATCGCCCGAATCGTCGGTTCACCGAGCGGACCCTTATTGGTCTGCAATACGTTCTGGATTACTTCTTCTTCGCGGGCCGGCGAGAAGATGCTCTCTCCATTCTCGTTCTTCACCTTACCGATCTGTGAAGCCAGGCCCGCCCGCTTGTTGATGAGGTCGAGAATTTGCAGATCGAGCTTATCGATTTGTACTCGATAGGATTTGAGATCTTTCGCAGACGTAGCCCGGTCCGTGGTGTGCGAAGAACCGGCCTCAGTCTTGCGTGTCATGGCGGAAAATCTCATGTGCGATGAAGAGCTAGTTGACAATTGATCCTAATGTATCCAGGGTTTTCAGGGGTGTCAACAAACCGGTTGTCACGGTTCTTCTTTTTTTTCAAGTTGTTACGGTCGACGTAAGTGGAAGTGGGATTGAAGGTTCGGAAAAGTCATTCAGCTGAAAATGAACCGTGAGTCTCAAGGAACGACGCGTATACTGGCTTTTCCGAGCGGTTTAAGGGGGAATTAGGACCCAACTGGGCTCGCAAAAGCTGTTTAAAACGGGAAACATCAATCGGGTTGACATTCGCTAAACTGTTGTCTTTTTGATTGATTCCTTCCATGTCTCGGAAGCAGGTCGAATGGGATGTCGTTCCAAGGCCAGTGATTCCAGCTCCGCGCGCGATGTGTCAAATTGGCAGTCCAGAAGCACGTGTTGTGCGAGAACGAGTAGGACGAGCCATCAATTTGTGACATAAAGTCTTGATAAAATAACTACTTACGAATTTAGATAGTTCATCGTCTAATCGTGGCATCGAACTTGCTAAACTAACGTCAACTGTTCAGAGAACTGAGTACACCCATACGCGTCTGGTCGCAGCCGGTAAACTACTGAAGGACCCGGAGCCAACCATTCATGTGGGAAAGGGCATAGAAACATATGGCGAAAGATAAAATCATCGGCATCGATTTGGGCACGACCAATTCTGTGGTTGCCGTCATGGAGGACACCGGAGAGGTCAAGGTCATTCCGAACCAGGAAGGCAACCGACTGACTCCGTCAGTTGTGGCTTTCACGGATAAAGGCGACCGTCTGGTCGGTGATCCCGCCAAACGGCAGGCGATCACCAACCCGCGCCGAACGGTTTATTCCATCAAGCGCTTCATGGGACGCCGACATCGCGAAGTGGGCGAGGAAGAGAAGCTCATCCCTTACAAGGTAGTGGGCGGACCGGAAGAACTGGTCAAGGTTGACATCGACGGTAAGCCGTTCACGCCTCCCGAAATCTCCGCGATGATTCTGCGTAAGCTCAAGGAATCCGCGGAGGCGTATCTCGGCCATACGGTTCGCAAGGCTGTCATCACCGTCCCGGCGTACTTCAACGACGCCCAGCGACAATCGACCATCGACGCTGCTTCCGTTGCGGGTTTCGACACCGAATGGGAGATGGAAGACCCGGCGACCAAGAAGACGTCGAAGCAGCGGATGCGCATCATCAACGAGCCGACCGCGGCCTCGCTTGCGTATGCCTTCGACAAGAAGAAGAATCAGAAGATCGCCGTCTTTGATCTCGGCGGCGGCACCTTCGATATTTCGGTGCTTTCCGTCGACGACGAAGGCACCTTCCAGGTGAAGTCGACCAACGGCGACACGCACCTGGGCGGCGAC
>Ga0105048_10002865_pt1 | contig 28164 bp, 25 predicted proteins | sample MAT05_FD_78382 | JGI IMG/M metagenome (GOLD analysis project Ga0105048, IMG submission 78382) | Freshwater microbial communities from Lake Fryxell liftoff mats and glacier meltwater in Antarctica - MAT-05 | ecosystem: Environmental > Aquatic > Freshwater > Ice > Liftoff microbial mat | place...
AGCCGCCAAAACCCGGTCGTATTGGCGTTCGTCGCAGATTACCACCACGTTGGGCCGAACGAGTGCGGCCTGTTCAATCAGTAAATCCGCGTTGGAATTGGCCGTGAGTACTTCCACCACAAACAGATCGGGGTGGGACAGCACTACGTCAATAGCCTGTGTGCCAATGGAGCCGGTGGAGCCGAGAATGGCGATATGGCGTTTTTTAAGGTCGGTCATTTGGTTTTCAGCAGGTCAAAATTGACCTGAATGTGAAGTTCTTCCTGTATGGCGCGGATGAAATAAACTAAACTGGGCCTGGTTTTAAGCAAATCGTCGATGTACTGTTGACTAGGCTTACCAGAAAGCTCAAGAGTCTCTTTCAGATTTTCCAAATAACTTCTGCGTTCAATAGCTAACTCAGGATCATCTAATTTCAACAGTTTAATTAGATTGTTAGCTTCTTGGTCAATAGGAGAAGCGGTAATATATTCACTATCGAAATAAACAACACGCTTTTCAAACTCACTATCAGTTGGATGGAGAATAGGTTGATACGAACCCCACTTAACCGCTTTTTCACTGTTCCATTGGGCTTTTACGAGAAACCAGTTCTGATAACTATCAGCCTCTGTACTTTTTAAAGTGGGGTTGAAATGCTCAATATCCTTCTTGTCGGTGCGGCCTAAATAGGTTTCTGTATACGCACAAATATTATTTTGCTCTGTACAAAGAGTTTCAGCTATTTTTTTGTTATCTCCTTTAACTTTATACAACAGCTTGTCAAGCAAAATCTTCGAATCACTTGGCTTATCAATTCTTCGCATATTGTCCAGCAAAGTTGTAACGATTACCTAATTCGAGACGCTCAACAATCAATTGATTTTTCTTTTCCTCATCTGTTTCCACTCGGATTTGCATAGCAAGTTGACGGTATCGCTCATATTCTTCGAGTCCCTTTTGCAGCATCAAATATTCCATGCCAAAATCCTGTCGTAAAATGTCATTTGGGTCATCGCCTTCTGGGGCTATCCCATTGTGAAACTTCACCCCTCCGCTTTCATCAAAATATAAAATGAATCGTTCGCACGGCTCAAACGCAGCCGCGATAATAGGCGAGTGCGTAGCAAAGAAAAACTGCGCTTCGGGAGCCAAACGCGTGTAGTACTCAACTAACTCCCGCTGAACATCAGGGAAGAGTGAGCGTTCGGGTTCATCGAAGAGAATAACTCCACCATCAATTTCAGACTTGTAAACAGCAATAGCGGTGGCAAGTAATTGCTTTGTACCTGTACTCAGATCCTGATTAGGAACAGAAACGCCAGATTTAGTTTTTATGGCAACAGGTTCTCTCACTTCATCAACGTCAAGTTCTAAGTACAGCTTCTCCAATATTGGATTCAGGCATTTCTGAGCGAGTTCAAGGCGAGGATTAGTGTGTTCAAGTTGCCAAGAGTTTATCCTACTCTGTAGTTTAGCCGGAGTCAGTGAGTTTAGTCGCAACATCTCAATCGCGATTTGCTTTAATTCTTCATCAAACTCGTGTATATCCGATAACACAAATTGCCAAAAGTATTGGGCCAATTCATAAGAGACACTCACTGACTTTGAACGTTTTACCAAGTCATAGTCTTTTTTTCTTTTTTCTTTTTTGTTATTTGTTAAGCTGTTATCGAACAATTCATCTTCTGAATTTTCCTGTTTCTGAAGGTATCGAGATGAAACCCCGACCACATTATCTTCAATAAATAAACAAAGTTTCTCAACAGGTAAAACATCGTCTATGATTGGTTTCAGCCAATCAATCATATTAGCAACTCGGATAGATTCCGGCTTATCCCGCTCAATTAGGTCCCCTTCATTATAAAACAGAATTTTATCGCCACCTACCAGTAGGTGAATATCTACGTAAGGGCCTAATAAGAGACTACCATTGAAATTTAGGTGAGTGGGGGCTTTTGATATTTTTACCTGCAAAGCATCATCAACGACTTTAAAAAAAGCCCAAATCATATTCAGCAACGTCGTTTTCCCCGTCCCGCTTTGTCCAATAAAACATACCTTCTCCAACGGCTGCCCGGCTTTCGAGTGGCCTTCGGGATAGGTGAAATCAAACTTGATGTTCTTGAACTGACGGTACTCGCCAATGTCAATGCCGGTGATTTTCATACGTAATGTTGCAAACAGGGGTAGCCAAAAACGGCGTTAATCAATCAAGCAATCCATCTTGTTTTAATTGTTGCTTGACAGTCTCCCACGGAATAGTTTCCTCGTTCTTTGTCAATTCAAGATCCAGCAAATCTTCCAATTCTTCCTGGAGGTAAAGAACCACATCGTGGCCTGTTTGGCCGCTTCGTTTCAGTTCATCAAGGTCGATGACGACTGCTTTTTTGCGGCCTTCGGCATCGGTCAAATAGTTTATCGCTTCCATTGTGTTAGATCATTTTTGCTAACTCATCCGCAATTTTCCGGTCATTCGCCAGCCGGGGAACCTTGTTTTGCCCGCCCAATTTGCCCTGACTTTTCATGTATTGCTGAAACGCTCCTCGTGGCAGCGCCGTTAGTTTCAGGGGTTGCAGAATGCTACCCGTAATGAGGTCATCGTAATATACGTTTAGTTCAACCAATCGGTTGTCGAGGTCGTGGGCAAACCGGGCTAAATCGCGGGGAGGTGTGGCAAACTCAATGAGCCACTCATGGTAGGGAAGTCCCTCTGCTGGCGATACCATGGGGGCTACCGTAAACTCAACTACTATTGTCTCTGGCTGTTGCTGCATGGCAAACTGCAAGGCCTTCTCTACTTCTTCGCCGATGACATGTTCGCCAAACGCCGAGATAAAATGCTTGATTCGGCCCGTAACCAACAGGCGATACGGGTCACGGCTAACAAATTTGACAGTGTCGCCGAGGGAGTAACCCCACAAACCAGCGTTGTTGTTAATGATGACGGCGTAGTTCTTACCTAATTCCACTTCTTCGATAGTCAGTCGGTGAGGATTGGCATCAAAGTACTCCCCGGCGGGGACGAACTCGAAGAAAATACCACTATCCAGCAGCATCAGCAAACCTTCTTCGGTTTGGGTATCCTGGTAGGCAATAAATCCTTCCGACGCCGGGTAGGTTTCGATGGAGTCGATGCGTTTGCCGATGCTTTCGAACAACTTGGCGCGGTATGGCTCGAAGTTGACACCCCCATACACGAACACCGAAAAATCGGGGAAAACGTCTTTGATTTTCTTGCCCGTTCGCGCCTGAATCCGGTCGAAATACATCTGCACCCAGGGGGGAATCCCCGAAATCAGCGACATCGGCTGATCAATGGTTTCGTCGATAATCTTGTCGAGTTTCGTCTCCCAATCGTCAATGGTGTTTGTTTGGTACGAAGGAAGCTGATTGGTTCGTAGATAAGCCGGAACATGGTGGTTCACAATGCCCGACAATCGCCCAATGTGGATACCATTTTTCTGAACCATCTCTGGACTGCCCGATAAAAAGATCAACTTTTTGTCTAAAAAAGCTCCATTGCCCGTTTCATGCACGTAGTTGAGCAGGGCATCGCGGGCAGAATTGATATGGTTTGGAATCGACTCTTTGGTAAGGGGGATGTATTTCGTTCCTGACGTGGTGCCTGATGTTTTGGCGAAATAAACCGGCTTCCCTGGCCATAGCACATTGGACTCTCCGTCGAGAATTTTCTGGATATACGGTTTTAGATCTTCGTAGTCGCGGATGGGTACGGCCTGCCGAAACTCCTCAACTGTCTGCACATCGCGAAGGTGATGATCGGCACCAAACTGCGTATTGCGGCCAGCCTCAAGCAAGCGCAGAAGCCAGCGTTGTTGAGCCGCACCGGGCTGATACATCCACTCCTGTTGCCGCTGCACCACCCACTGAGCCAGCGGCCTACTCAATACCGAACGAATTCCCATGATGGAGCAAAAGTAATTTATAATGCAGAATGAATGGTAGATTATGACAAAAGGGTGGTCCATTAGGCCTTGATTCGCTCGCTTGACCCTTATTTAATTTTTTTCGTCAAAATTCATCTTCCCCTATTTTGTCCATTGATTTAAAAGCCATTAATTGAGTGGACTATCAAACGGGAATTCTCTTGAATTCTCTATACTTTTGCATTCCTAAACGAAAACTGAACATACTAATATTGCCTTTGTAACAAGCCTCAAATGGGACTTTTCAATTTTTTAACCAGCGACATTGCGATTGACCTGGGCACGGCGAATACCTTGATTATTCACAAGGATCGGATTGTGGTGGATGAACCGTCGATCATCGCTATGGACAAGAACAGTGGCAAGGTTCTGGCGATTGGCCATAAGGCCATGCAAATGCACGAAAAGACCAACGACAACATCAAAACCATTAGACCACTCAAAGACGGCGTAATTGCTGACTTTACTGCGGCTGAGTTGATGATTCGTGGCTTAATTAAGATGATCGACACGGGTAGCAAGCTGTTCTCTCCCTCGCACCGAATGGTAATTTGTATTCCATCAGGCATTACTGAGGTGGAAAAACGGGCCGTAAAGGACTCCGCAGAACACGCAGGTGCCAAAGAAGTTTATATGGTGCATGAGCCGATAGCAGCCGCCATCGGTATTGGCATCGACATTACGCAACCCAACGGAACGATGATTGTAGACATCGGGGGTGGCACTACTGAAATTGCGGTGATTGCCCTTTCTGGTATCGTCTGCGAGCAGTCTATTCGGATTGCGGGCGACGTATTTACCCGCGACATTGTGGATTACATGCGTCGGGAACACAACCTGTTGATTGGTGAGCGGTCGGCAGAGCAGATCAAAATGGAAGTTGGCTCGGCCCTTCCCGAACTCGACAATCCACCGTCGGATTATGAAATCCGTGGTCGTGACTTGATGACTGGTATCCCTAAAGAAATCAAGGTTACCTACAGCGAAATCGCCTACGCCCTGGATAAATCGATTTCGAAAATCGAAGAGGCCGTAATGAAAGCATTGGAGGTATCACCACCGGAGCTTTCGGCCGATATTTATACCAATGGTATTCACTTAACGGGTGGGGGGGCTTTGCTTCACGGTCTCGACAAACGTCTGGCTGCCAAAACCAAGTTGCCCATTCACGTTGCGGATGATCCGCTCAAGGCTGTTGTGAAAGGCACTGGTGAGGTAATCAAGAATCTGGAATTATATAAATCGGTGTTGATTTCGTAACTGCGAATTATAAACCGAAAAAAATAGGTTTGGGCAACGCGCTCAAACCTATTTTTGCATACGTTAAAGCCTGCCCATTCACCACCAGAATCAGTTAGGGATTGGGTTGAGGAACCGCCCTGAATAGTATGGAACAGTTAGGATATTTTATTCTTCGAAGTCGAAACTTCATCCTGTTTGCGTTGCTGGAAGTACTTTGTTTTTACTTCATCATCAACACCAATAATTACTGGAGTGCGAGTTTCTTCAACACGTCTAACGCCTACGCAGCCAAAATGCTGGCCTGGTCCAACTCGGCTCGTGAATACACGCAGTTGCGCCAGGTGAACGCCGACCTTGCCCTTGAAAATCGCAATCTTCATGCTCAGCTGACGCGTTGGCAACAGGGTTCACCAGCCGCTCCGGTGGCTTATAAAGCAGACTCGGTTTTTGCTGACCGCTTTACGTACACCGTAGCCAAGGTAATTAATAACACAACCCAGTTTGCCAATAATTATATTACCATCGACAAGGGGACTGATGATGGAATCAGGCCTGGCATGGGGGTTATTTCACCCACCGGGGTGGTAGGCAAAGTGAAACTCTGTAACCGGCATTTTTCGGTGATTACGTCTATTCTGCATTCGCAGTTTATGGTGTCATCCAAACTCGTAAAAGCAAACGAAATTGGCACTGGCAAATGGGACGGTATCAACCCAACCCTGTTGCGCCTGGATGCTATTCCACGTTATAAGCCTGTGAATAAGGGAGACTCTGTTGTTACATCGGACCAAAACTCAACGTTCCCACCGGGTGTTCTGGTCGGGCGAGTCAGGGCCGTGGGCATACAGGCTAACCAGGGGTTTCATGATATTACGCTCGACCTTTCGACTAACTTTGGCAACCTGTCGTTTGTCTATGTCGTAGAAAACCGGCTTCAAAATGAGCAGGAGCAGTTAGAAAAACAAGTTGAAAATGAAAAATAGGTAGCAGTGAGCAGTAAGCAGCCAACAGTGTCCCGGCGGGGAACCGCACCAGTTTGTCTGGACGATTTACTGCTCGTTGTTGGCTGGTAACTGCTCGCTGTTAACTGTTGGCTGTTTACTGATAAAATGACCATTCGCGAAATCCTGAATTACGTTTTTTTGTTTGCGTTGTACGTGGTGCTGCAAATTCTGATTGTGCGCAACCTGGTGCTGTTCGACTATGCATTTTGCTTTGTTTATATTGCCGCTATTCTATTGCTGCCCTATGAGTTGAGCATGACTGCTTTCCTGCTTATTGCTTTCGGAACAGGCATTGTAATCGACACTTTTTATAACACGCTGGGAATGCACGCAGCGGCCTCCGTACTGATAGCGTATTGTCGCCCCGCCGTAACTCGTGTACTAATCGACCAGCCAGGACAGGAGGCACGTGTTAATCTGACGTTGCAGGAGATGGGAACCAGCGCGTTTTTTCGCTACGTGCTCACAATGGCCCTGATTCACCACGCGGCCTTGTTTTTCATCGAAGCCAGTAGCCTAACGCTCATTGTTCCAACGCTCATCCGCACCGTTGCCAGCGCGGTCTTAACGGCCGTTAGCGTAGTACTGATCCAGTTTTTTACGAGGAATTAACTGCTTACTTTCCATGCGTAACCCTTTCTTTTATGTGCTTCTGGCGGTATTAGTCGTGCTGAATGCCTGGCTACTGGCCAATCCCAATCTGATTGGTCGGGTGGGGGTGTTCCTGTACGAATATGACTACATCAGTACGTTTCCCCGTGCGCTCGGTACGGTAGCCGCCGTTATGGGGGTGACGCTGCTGGCGGGTTTGGCGGTTCGGCGGTTTTTTGGCCGGGCCATTGCCCTTGTTATTCTGGCTATGCTGGTGGTGATGGGCTTGCTTTGGGTGGTGCAGAGCGTGGGTCAGTTTACTACCGGCGTTTACAAATTCACGGGTGCCGGTTTTAAGGCAGGTGCCATACTGATGCCGGGTCTGGTGACACTGATATTCGGTAAGTTCTTTTACGACGTGCTAACACAAAACCAGAGAAAGCGGTGAAAATATCTCTATTGCTCAGCCTGCTGTTTTTAGCCCGAGTGGCCACCGCTCAATCAGTTGTTTTACGGCCCGACCGTGTGTTCGATGGTGAAACCATGCACGAGGGCTGGGCTGTGCGCGTTTCGGGGACACGAATTGAAGCTGCTGGGCCTACTGCCAGTATTCGAACCGATGGAGCACAGGTGATTGATTTGAAAGGGACAACATTGATGCCCGGCCTGATCGAAGGCCACTCGCACCTGTTGCTTCACCCATACAATGAAACACCCTGGGACGATCAGGTATTGCGCGAAGCCCGGAGTGAACGGGTAGCCCGAGCCACTGTTCACGCTCGCAAAACATTGCTGGCGGGTTTTACTACGGTTCGCGACCTTGGCAGCGAAGGCGCGGAATATGACGATGTGGGTTTGAAACAGGCCATTGAAAAGGGCGTAATTCCCGGTCCACGCATGATAGTGGCAACGCGGGCCATTATTGCTACAGGCAGCTATGCACCTAAAGGTTTCAGTCCGGATATTGCCGTGCCACAGGGCGCTGAAGAAGCTGATGGGCACGACCAACTTATTCAGGCAGTTCGCCGGCAGATTGGAAAGGGTGCCGACGTGGTGAAGGTATATGCCGACTACCGTTGGGGGTTAATGGCCGATTCTCGCCCTACATTTACCGTCGATGAACTGAAATTAATGGTTGACGTAGCCGGTAGCAGCGGGCGCTCAGTGGTTGCTCATGCAGGTACGGCTGAAGGCATGCGCCGGGCGATTCTGGCTGGTTGCCGCACCATTGAACATGGCGATGCCGGGACCCCTGATGTGTTTGCCTTAATGAAGGAACGCGGCACGGCACTTTGTCCCACTTTAGCCGCTGGAGATGCGGTAAGCCAATACAGAGGATGGAAAAAAGGACAGGAACCCGAACCGGAGCGCATACAAAAGAAGCGCATCACTTTCCGGCAAGCCCTGGATGCAGGAGTAACCATCTGTTTCGGAGGTGATGTGGGCGTGTTTGCCCACGGCGACAACGCGCGCGAATTGGAAATGATGGTTGAGTATGGTATGACTCCGGTCGCGGTGCTTCGGTCGGCTACATCGGTAAATGCAGATGTGTTTGGTTTGCCAGACCGAGGTCGCGTGAAGTCTGGCTTGCTTGCTGACTTAGTTGCAGTGGAAGGAAACCCGATTCAGGCCATCAACAATGTCCGTAAGGTTAAGCTAGTTATGAAAGGAGGAGTTGTGGTAACGGGTAAAGAATAGCGAGTTAAGCAAAAAACTAAACTGAAATCGCATAAATTTCGGCTTTAATTTAGGTGTTCTGCAATAGAAAAGGCCTGTGTTTAAGAAATAACTCCCCACAAACGCCTACGGGTTTGTTTTTGCCTTAATTTCGCCGGTCAAGTCGCGGGAAAGACTGTCAACCTTAGTCGCCCGTTTATTAATCCGTTAACCCGATAGTTTACGAACCGAATTTTATGGCAAACGTCGCTGAATTACATGTTGATGGTCAAACGTATCAGTTTCCCACAGTAGAGGGTAGTGAACACGAAAAAGCTATCGACATCTCCAACCTCCGTGATCAGACGGGCTTCATTACGTTAGATAAAGGATACAAAAACACGGGTGCAACCCAAAGTGGCATCACGTTTTTAGATGGTGAGGAGGGAATTCTTCGCTACCGTGGCTATCCTATCGAAGACCTCGCGGCCAAAGCCAGTTTTTTGGAAGTTGCGTATCTGCTGATCTACGGCGATCTGCCTACGGAGAAAGGACTGGATCAGTTTCAGGATAGTGTTCGTCGCCATACTATGGTGAACGAGGACATGCGCAAGATTTTTGAAGGATTTCCTGTCAATGCGCATCCAATGGGCGTTTTGTCGTCGCTGGTGAGCGCCATGAGCGCGTTCTATCCTGATTCGTACAATGACAAGCTACCCGATCAGACGGATTTGCACATTGTACGCCTGATGGCCAAGTTGCCAACAATCGCTACCTGGTCATTCAAAAAATCACAGGGGCACCCAGTCAACTATCCGAAAAACTCGCTGGATTACTGTTCGAACTTCCTGCACATGATGTTTGCGCTACCGGTAGAAGATTATACCGTTGACCCGGTTGTTGCCGAAGCGCTGAACGTGCTGCTGATTCTGCACGCCGATCACGAACAAAACTGCTCTACCTCAACCGTGCGTTTGGTGGGTTCATCGCGGGCTAATTTGTATTCATCTATTTCGGCGGGTATCAACGCCCTGTGGGGTCCACTGCACGGTGGTGCCAATCAGGAAGTGATCGAGATGCTCGAAGATATCCGCAACGATGGTGGCGACGTGGCAAAGTATATTGATATGGCCAAAAATGCCAAGCAAACGGGCTTCCGGCTGTTCGGCTTTGGTCATCGGGTTTACAAGAACTTCGACCCCCGCGCCAAGATTATCAAAAAAGCGGCTGACGACGTACTGAGCAAATTAGGCATTAACGACCCGGTTGTCGAAATTGCTAAAGGCCTGGAAGAAGCAGCGCTGAGCGATCCGTACTTTATTCAGCGGAAACTGTACCCGAATGTTGATTTCTATTCGGGCATTATTTATCGCGCACTCGGCATCCCAACCAACATGTTTACGGTGATGTTTGCCATTGGCCGACTGCCGGGCTGGATTGCTCAATGGAAAGAAATGCGCGAAATGAAAGACCCAATTGGCCGTCCGCGTCAGGTGTATGTAGGTTCTCCCTTGCGTGAGTTTGTTGCCATTGGCGACCGATAGCGCCATTTGACTTACTGAGATTGAAGAAGCCCCAGCTCATGAGTTGGGGCTTCTTCAATAAACTGGATTGCCGTGCTGGTAAGAAAACAGGTTTGCCTTGCTGGTAACAGATAAAAGCATTCGGAGAAAAAGTGTCCTATTTCCCGGTAAGGAGTCCAAACTGCATCGAACAATTTCTCTATGTCGTTTTTATCTCAATTTCCAGTAGTTGCTTTGTCGGGGTTACTCTTTGGCTGTATGGGTAAACCAGTTGTTCCTGAGCCACCTAAAGCTTTTTCTGCTGATTATTGGGGTACCATTTCGGCTCGACGAGACGGCCGTCCGCTACAAAACCCACGTATCTGGGCAGCCACCCGAACCCCCTGCCATGCCCATGCCTTCGATATTTTTGTTACCGAATTCAACGATCAGGGCGAAGAATTGGTGACGTTCACGCTAGCCAATATTCCTCAGCGAGTTGGCACATTGAACCAGTTTAGAGCCGATTATGCTAACTTGTTTTGCACCACCGATACCCTGGGTTCTACCCTCACGGCAAAGGGACAAGCGGGGTTCTCGGGAACTTACAAGCCCTATAAGCGGGGTAATGAGCTGGTAATTACAGCCTTCGACTCGGTTAAACGAGAGATCAGAGGCACATTTTTTCTGCAACTGATTGTCGATGAGCGGAAGTCAGCCAAGAGTCCCGACGGTATCAAGATTGATCGGGGCGTATTTCATACGAAGTTGAAAGGACCGAGCGGCAAATACGAATAGTCGAGAAATTATTCTTCAACGGCGGTTGAGTTGCCGTTGAATCTGTTTGTTAAGTTCATCGAACTGATCAGGTAAAGGCACGTTCCGTTTCACAACCTTGCCCGAACGGTCGAGTAATACGGCTCCACTAAAGCTATCGAAACCTAACGTATCGTATTGATCAGTAGTCAACAACAGATGGTCTCCTTTGAGGTTGTTTCGGATAATGTATTCCTCCCGAAGTGTAGCGTTGTCGTTAGGCATCGCAATGTAGAGCAGAGCCAGATCGTTGGGTGGGTAAGTGTCGCGTAGGCGCTGAGCCTGACCAATTGTCTTTAGTGAGTTTTCGTTGTTGGGCGACCATAATATTACGTATACCAGGCTACTACGGTTTGTTTTGGCCCATTCATTTAACAGACCAGAGCCGCTTAGGTCATTGTCTTTACTAACAAACACCCCGAGGCTAACATCTACGTTCGTCACTTTTTTATTGGCAAGCTGACGTACTGCCCGGCGAATCCTGACGCTGTCGCCAATGGCTTGTTTATAGAGTTCATCCAGGGATTGAATCAGTCGTTCATCGGTCAAGCGCGGACGAGCGAAGCCATAAAGCAGTTGAGCCTGGTCGATGGTGAGCGTGGGCAGTGAGCTAGCCAGCCAATACGCCGTGAGCGTTGGCCGCGAAGCTGAGTCAATAAGCGGTTTGGCCCGGTTTATAAGCAACTGGTAATTCATCAGCCGTTGCAGCGTGTCGCCATTACGTTCCATAATACGCTGCATTTGCCGCAGATCGCCGGTGCGTGCCGTTTTAGACCGTTGCCATTTGGTTAAACTTTCGCGCTCAATATCCGTCAGTTTCTTGCCATAGCGGAGTAGCAGCCCTGCCAGATCGCCAATGGGTAGCGACTCACTCCCTCCCTGATGCTGAACAACAAAGTTAGCCATGCGCTCCACCGAAACCGCACGGGAAGCGGTCAGTATCGGATCGTTTGGTGGGCGAAGGCTGTCATCCAGCGCAGACGGTACGGAGCGGAGTCCGAACATAGCGATATCGTACACAAACGAAGCGGCATTGTACCGGTTAGCATTCAAAATCCATTGCTTCACTAAGGGGAACGGCCGTTCAACCTCGCGGCTAAATTTGGCAAATGGTTCATAATAAACCGTTCGTACCCGGTTAAAAGCCGTGGTTAAATCCTGGTTGCTGATTTGTTGTGAAAGTTTCTCGTTATCAATTTTGGGTTGTTTCGCTTCGAAGGCTTTATACCGGGCATATTGTGTATTCACGCGGGCGTTTACTCCACCAAACGTAAACGGGATTGCTGCTCGAAACAACGAATCGGCGTTGAGGTTGATGGTTACGGAACCGGGCGCAGCCAGAAACGGCGTACTGACCGAGGCAAACGAGAAATACATTTCCTCCTGCCCAAAAATAACGGGCATTTTCATCGAATACGTGCCGTCGGGGTTCAACGGGGCTGGCCGCGTGAGTTCGGCATTGGGTTGAAGCAGGTTATTGCGGCTGATAAGTACGTTAGGCGACTGCCGGTACAGTCGGGGTGTCAGGTTCAGTATGCGCCCCGAAACGGTAACCGAGTCAGTTTGAGCGATGCTCAGAAGCGGGAGAACAATAAGCAGCAGAGCAAACGGGAATCGAATCATGCAACGATAACAGTCATCAGGCAAAAAGCGTTTTTAAATCCAGCAACAGGCCAGGTAAAATAGCCGAAACCAATGCCCCTTCGATGGCTGAAGCCATACTGAGTAGCACATACCGTTTCAGTTACCATTGGGGCAATTTCCGCGACCATGATCGGGGTGGTTTTGATTGTGACCAAAGATACAACCTACAGTTTCGATTCACAACCAACACCCGGAAATCACTATCTTTGCATAAAAAGAGCCGTTAGACGCTGAGTTTTGAGTTAGTAGACGTTGGAAGCTGATAAGCCAATAGTCATTCTCCAACACTCAGTATTCCCAAATACCATGTTTGAAAATCTTCAGGATAAACTCAATAAGGCTTTCAAAACCCTCAAAGGGCAAGGCCGCATTACCGACATCAACGTTGCGGCTACCATTAAAGAAGTTCGCCGGGCACTAACCGATGCCGACGTTAACTATAAGGTAGCCAAAGAAGTAACTGACCGGGTGAAGGAAAAAGCACTCGACCGGAAGGTGCTTATTGCGGTGGAACCGGGTCAACTGTTCGTTAAAATCGTGCAGGAAGAACTGACCGAGTTGATGGGTAGTCAGGCAGTGCCAATTAATACCAAAGGCGATCCGGCAGTTATCCTGATTGCGGGCTTGCAAGGGTCTGGTAAAACTACATTTTCGGGCAAACTCGCGGCTTATCTAAAAAAAGGAGGTAAGGGAGTACTGCTCGTGGCTGCCGACATTTACCGTCCGGCCGCCATCGACCAGCTTAAAGTGCTTGGCGAGCAGGTTGGGGTAGAGGTGTATGCCGAACCCGAGAACAAAAACGCGGTGGAAATTGCCCGCAATGGCATTGACCACGCCCGTAAGACCGGCAAAAAAATCGTGATTGTCGATACGGCCGGTCGTTTGGCCGTCGATGAGCAGATGATGCAGGAAATCGAGGACGTGAAAGCGGCCATCAACCCCTCGGAAACCCTCTTTGTGGTGGACTCAATGACGGGGCAAGATGCGGTAAACACGGCCAAGACTTTCAACGAACGACTTAATTTCGACGGGGTTGTACTGACTAAACTTGATGGGGACTCTCGTGGTGGGGCTGCCCTCTCGATTCGGGCGGTGGTCGAAAAGCCGATCAAGTTTATCAGCACCGGCGAGAAAATGGAAGCCCTCGACGTGTTTTATCCTGATCGGATGGCCAGCCGGATTCTGGGCATGGGCGACGTTGTTTCGCTGGTTGAAAAAGCGCAACAAGCGTTCGATGAGGACGAGGCCAAACGCATCAACGCCAAGATGCGCGCCAACAAGTTCGACTTTTCGGACTTCTTGAGTCAGTTGCAGCAGATCAAAAAGATGGGCAACATCAAAGATCTGCTCGCTTTGATTCCGGGCATGAGTAATATGATCAAAGACCTTGAACTTGATAATGATTCGTTTGTACCCATCGAAGCCATCATCCACTCAATGACTCCCAAAGAGCGGTCCAATCCTGACCTGATCGACGGAAGCCGCAAAAAGCGCATTGCGGCAGGTAGCGGTACTAGCATTCAACAGGTAAACAACCTTATCAAGCAGTTTGACGAGATGCGCAAAATGATGAAGAAAATGAATGGTATGCAGGCATCGGGTAAACTCAATAAGATGATGCGATGAAAAAACTCTTCCTTCTCGCTTTTCTGCTTCCTTCTTTCACTGCTTTCGGGCAGGCATCGGTGGCGTATTATCCGTTCAACTCGTTTTTGTCGGTCAGTTCCAATCCCAATCGTGCCGCTTGGCTCGATGCACGCGTACAAACTAATACCCTTTTTGGGTCTTTAGCCACCACATTGGCACCTATGATCAACATTCGGCGGACAACCACGGCTAATTATTACGTTGGGGTTAGCGCTCGTTTCAATGCACTAAATTCTTTGGCCGATGCCGATGTACTCGAAGGATACGGGCTACATGTGGGTGTGCGGGTAGTGCCGCTTACCATTTTGCCTAATGTGCGGGTCGCCTTCGAACTCTCGCCGTTTGCGCGTGCGAACTTCAAAAGCGGGATTTTTTACTCGTATTTGGGAGTGGCTTATCAGTTCAATAAGAAATAACGGGAGCCGCTACGCGGTGCATACTGGTTCAATCCAGCAGTGTAAACCCTATTTTGTGAAATGTAGCCGGACTGTATAAGTCTCAAACGGATTGTTGTCGGCAAGACGGATTTTTTTGCCCACGAGCTGACGGGTGATATCGTCGTTGAGCTCCCGATTGGCAGTATGCACAGTTAGCCGCGATAGGCGATTGTCTTCGGATACATTAAATGTTATTACCACAATTCCTTCATGATTACCTTCGCGCAGAACTGCTGGATAGGTTACCCGCGATGCTATCAGCTGACTTAGTTCAGCGGAAGTAGGCGAAGCGACTGGGCGCTTATTGGTGCGTGGCTTTGCCAAGAGCGATCCAGATAGTGAAAGGAGCAGAAAGGCAACAACGATCCGGTTCATGGCTGATAGCGTAGTTAGTCTGGCATACTGAGACTCAGTGTCAGGTTATTTGATTAGTCAATATTACGCAAATATTACTCTAATGTTATCAAATTGTTATCAAATTGATGGAGCTTTGAGGGAACGGCTTAATTAAGGTCTGCATGAAATCGACTTATAACATGATAAATAGCCCTCAATGGCCTAAAATCCCTATTTTTAGCCACTACTATGGATTCGCTTTTTACTTTTTTATAATGTCTGTTTCGCCCGTTTTTGCACACGATGTAGAGCTAGCCCGGCAACTTTACAACGCTCACCCAACGTTTCAGGATACCACGTTAAAACACCGTCGATTTAAGCACAACGACATTATGCCTTTGCTGGATCGGGTGGCAAATCAGGGCAAAATGACCGTAGACGTAGTTGGCAAGTCGACGGAGAAACGGACAATCAGGAAAGTTCAGATTGGCTCGGGGCAAACACCCGTGCTGCTCTGGTCGCAGATGCACGGCGACGAAGCCACCGCAACAATGGCCCTGTTCGATATTATGAACTTTTTGCAGGCATCGGGCGACGAGTGGGACGAGTTCCGGGCAAACCTGCTGGCGGGGCTTACCATTCACATGGTGCCTATGCTCAACCCCGACGGAGCTGAACGCTGGCAACGCCGAACGGCCCTTGACATCGACATGAACCGCGACGCACTCCGCTTGCAATCACCCGAATCGGTCATTCTAAAAAAGCTGCAACAAACGATCAAGCCACTCGTAGGCTTTAACCTGCACGACCAGAATCCCCGGTACAGCGTAGGCCAGACGGGCAAGCAGGCAGTATTGTCGTTTCTGGCCACTGCTTACGATCGGGACCGGAATGTGAACGATGTGCGGCAGCGGTCGATGCAGCTGATTGCGGGCCTAAACCGGGTACTTCAACCGCTTATTCCGGGGCAGATTGCCCGCTACGATGATGAGTTTGAACCCCGTGCTTTTGGCGATAATATCCAGAAATGGGGTACAACGCTGATTTTGATTGAGTCGGGTGGCTACAAGGGTGATAGTGAAAAAATGGAAATTCGGCGGTTAAACTTCGTAGCGATCCTATCGGCCTTGAACAGTATTGCCAATCGGGGATACGAAGCCGAAACTATTACTGATTATGCCGCTATTCCCGAAAACGGCCGTGCTTTATTCGATATGCTGATTCGAAACGTGGGCGTGGTACGCAACGGTGTCCGCACCACTATGGACGTAGGCATCAATCGGTATGAAGTGAATACAAACAACGCCCGCGACTTCCGGTATGAAAGCAAAATTGAGGATCTTGGTGATTTATCTACGTTCTACGGTTTGGACGAGATTGATGCATCAGGACTGGATTTGGTTCCTGCCAATGTTTATCCGGAAACGCTTAAATCAACGGATAAACTCGCCGAACTGAATATCCCCGAGCTGTACAAACAGGGGACAGTGGTATTCAGAATGCGCAAAACCAGTAGGGCAAAACTATATGAGCAGCTTGGGTCAGCTTCCGTTCATGTACTGATGGATGGCGAGTTTCCTGCTAAACCGCTGAAGCTAGGGCAGATACCAACGTTTTTGCTAAAACGGGGTGAGCAGTTGCAGTATATTGTTGTGAATGGCACGGTGGTCAAAGCCGACGAACAACCAGCTGGGAAGCGGTTTAGCATTGTGGAGTAATATATGTAAGCGGTTATCGCTTGCTGACTACTATGCCTCAATATTATTTGGATTATTACAAAAAAGAGCCTTGCTAACGAAATAGCCGGCCTTTTTTATTGTCAGATGCTTATAGTTTATTCTGTGGGTCACATACTGGTAACATTGTTATGAGTTGCCCACCTAAACATAATTCTTCGGTAACGCTGGCTTCATATTGGCATAACATTGGCGCGATACTTTTGCAGCGTCAAACACGACATACCAATATGAAAAGCGCTACGCTACTTATTCTCTTTTTTTCACTCCTAAGTATTTCGGCTTCCTTTGCCCAGACAGGGACCATTCGCGGAACAATAAAAGACGCAAAAACTAAGGAAGCCCTGATTGGTTGCACAGTCCGTATCGACGGAACTACTATCGGAGCCGCCACCGATATTGAAGGCAACTTCACCATTGCCAACGTGCCGGCGGCCACCCACAAACTCATTATCTCTTACGTATCTTACCTGACCAGCGAAGTTCCCAACGTGCGGGTTGAATCAGGTAATTCAACCGTTATCGACACTGAACTTCAGGAAGAAGGCAAAAGTCTCCAGGAGGTTGTCGTAAGAGCCAGTCGGGCAACCAACACGGAGATTGCTGTTATCACCGAAATAAAGCAGATTAAGGCAATGGCCGTTGGAATTTCGGCCCAGCAAATTCAAAAATCACAGGATCGCGATGCGGCCGCAGCCATCCGGCGCGTGCCGGGAGTAAGTATCGCCGATAACCGATTTGTATTGATTCGGGGGTTGGGTGCCCGCTACAACTCGGTGCTTATCAACGATGTTATTGCTCCATCGACGGAGATTGACACCCGCTCCTTCTCGTTTGATCTGGTTCCCAGTAACATCCTGGACCGGATGATCGTGTACAAATCTGGTCTGGCCGAGTTACCCGGCGACTTTGCTGGTGGAGCTATTAAAATTTACACGAAGCGTCGGCCCGACCAGAATTTTACCGATTTTGGCCTGACTGTTGGGTATCGGGCTGGCACAACTGGCAGCAGCGTGCTGACTCATGAGCGCGATGGCCTGAGCGCACTTGGCTTGTGGAGCCGTTCGCAGCGACTATCAAGTAGTTTTCCGACCCAGTCAAGCGAGTTTAATAGTCAATCGCCGGTTCGCCGGGCCTCGTATGCCCGATTGTTGCCCAATACATGGGCGTTGCAGAACCTTAGGGTTGCACCCGATATACGGTTTGCTTATAACATGGGGCGCCGGTTCGATTGGGGTAACGTGCGGGTTAGCAACATTACCAGTGTCAACTATTCGCTTACCAATCAGTTCGCCAACGTCAATCTGAAACTATACGAAAACGGAATAACAGCCAACGATGTTCAGCAGCAGTATTCCGACGATAACTTCACTCGTAGTGCCCGTGTGGGTGTGTTACATAACTGGGCCTTCCGATTGTCGCCAGGGTTCATGCTGGAGTGGAAAACACTGTTCAACCAATTGGGAAACACGCAAACTATTGCCCGCTCTGGAGCATTTGTGATTGACGGACAAGATGTTCAGAGTTATTCGCAACGATTTGAGAATCGGTCGATTCTGACCTCTCAAATTTCAGGGGAACACACAATTAACGAGTTGACTAAAGCCAATTGGGTAGCCAGTTATGGGTACTCAGGTCGCTGGGAACCCGACTGGAAGCGCGCCCGCTACATCCGCACGCAAGGTTCCGTGGGTCCAGATGGTAAGCCTGAACCGTTTGGACTGGTGTTGCCTCAGCAGCCAGACCCGATCAACGCAGGACGCTTTTTTTCGAAGCTGAATGAGCACGTAGGGGCTTTGATCGGTAATGTAGAGCGTACTCTCGGCAACCCAACTGACCGGGAACCAAGCCGAATCAAGGCCGGGATATATGCTGAACGGCGACAGCGTGACTTTCGGGCCCGGTTCTACGGCTATGAGGGGGTTGGTTCGGTCAGAGGGATAGCCACACAAACCATAGACCGGATTTTCTCGCCGGATAACGTGGTAGGCCGGGAAGGCAGTCTCACGATCGAAGACGGCACCGTCGGTATCGACTCGTATCAGGGCAGTAATACGTATATGGCAGGCTATGTTTCAGGCGATTTTTACATAGGCCCAAAAGCCAACTTAACAGTTGGTTTCCGGGGAGAATCTTTTAATCAAACGCTGAAATCGGCCCCTCGTCTGGTAACAGAAACATTGGTGGATCGTACTGTTTTCAATCCGCTTCCGTCGCTCAATTTCAACTACAAGCTAACCGATCGGCACAACCTTCGGGTGGCTTACTCGGCCACTGTTAACCGCCCTGAATTACGCGAACTGGCTCCGTTTCGGTACTATGACTTTGAGCGGCAGGCCGATGTGCAGGGGAATCCAACGCTCAAAACGGCTACGATTCAAAACGTTGACCTGAAATATGAGTTTTACCCCACTGACAACGAGTTAATTTCGATTTCTGGTTTCTTCAAGCAGTTTCAGAATCCCATCGAAACCTTTCAGTTACCCGTTGTGGGAACCATTGCCTACACCTACCTGAACGCCACATCGGCCCGGAACTTCGGACTTGAGGCCGAGTTCAGGAAAAGCTTTGAATCATCGGGTAGTCTGTTCCTGAAAAACCTGCAACTGGTTGGTAACGTGTCGTTTATTAACAGCCGGGTTAAAACAGCCGACGTGGTTCAGGTTCCCGACCTGAGTGGTACAATTCAGCAGATTGGCAATACAACCGACCGAAACCGTGCGCTGACGCTACAATCGCCGTACCTGATCAACATGGGCGCATACTATAGCAACCCGGTGAGCGGCTGGCAAGCCAATATTCTTTACAACGTAGCAGGTCCGCGCATTTTCATCGTCGGTAACATCGACGCACCCACGATCTACGAAATGCCCCGGAATGTGGTGGATATCAATATTGCGAAAACGTTTGCGAAGAAGTACGAAGTTCGGCTTGGCATTCAGGACTTGCTGAACGCGCCATTCCGGTTTGCCCAGGATTTCAATGGCGACCTCAAAATTAGCCGCGACATAACGTCTAAAAATGCTAGTGCCGACCAGAATTACCTGTTGTTCCGCCGGGGGCAGTACGTGACCCTAACCGGGGTGTACACGTTCGGTCGCCGTACTGTAGTGCCTTGATTCTTTGATTAATTAGTAAGTACCGATAACAAACCATTTCAACCTGTTTATGCAATCTATTCAAAAATGGCAGTATTTACTGCTTCTGTTCGGAGGTCTTTTGTTCGGCTTTTCAGCCTGTAACAACGACGATACCCCAGCCCCTGACCCGCTCTCGATTACGAGCATCAACCCAACAACGGCCCCCCTCGGTGGAACCATAACGGTTACGGGAACAAGTTTTGAGACTACACCCGCGAATAATTCAGTGACCTTTAGTGGTAATGCCCAGGCTCAGGTAGTATCAGCATCGCCAACGCAGCTGGTTGTTATTGTGCCAGCAACTGCGCAAAATGGTGTTATTACCGTTCGGACCACCACCAACCCCACGCCTGTGAGCAGCCCATCGGCTACGCCATTTCAAATTGGTAACCGTCCGGTAGTAACGTTGCAAGGGTCAATTTCGGCCAATCAGACATTAACGGCCAATACTATCTATTCCCTGCGGGGCTATGTGTATGTGACAAATAATGCAGTGCTGACCATTCAGCCCGGAACAATTATTCGGGGTGCGGGTCGCGATCAGGACCCGGACGGCCAGAACCGTGGTGGAACGCTGATCGTTGAACGGGGGTCACGCCTGGAGGCCGCCGGTACCGCTCAGCAACCCATTGTGTTTACGTCTTCGAAACCAGCCGGTCAGCGCGGCTATGGCGATTGGGGTGGTATTGTGCTAATTGGGCGTGCGCCGGCTAACCAGGGTACAAATCGCCCACTGGAGGGTGGTATCCGAGGAACTGTTTCAACGGATAATGCGCCCGACGACAACTCGGGTACGCTGTCCTACGTTCGGATCGAGTTTCCAGGTATTGCGCTGTCGGCAACGCCAAACTCAGAAATTAACGGACTAACCATGTACCAGGTTGGGCGTGGCACAACCATCAACAACGTGCAAGTTTCGTATAGTGGCGATGACTCTTATGAGTGGTTTGGAGGAACGGTCAATTGCCGGAACCTGATTGCTCTGCGCGGCTTCGACGATGATTTTGATACGGACTGGGGTTACGTAGGTCGGGTTCAGTTCGGCGTATCGCTCCGCGACCCGAACGTAGCCGATCAGTCGGGATCATGCGCGTTTGAGTCTGATAACTTCGATCCGGGTGAGCCTGCTACCGCTGTAAATACTGGTTTGCCACTAACGCAGCCTGTGTTTGCCAACATGAGTACCCTTGGCGTATCGGGAGTCCCTTCAACTGCCAATACATCGAACGGTTCGGGAGCATACCGGGCGGCTATGCACTTACGCCGGAATACAGCTATCAGCATTATCAACTCGGTAATGGCTGGCTGGCCGGAAGGCCTCCGGCTGGAGGGATCCGCAACAGGTACGCTCAATAATGCCAATACGGGTCTTCTCGAATTACAGGGCATTACTATGGCCAACGTAGGAGTACCCAACTCAACTACGTTTATAGCCGTTCGGGGCTTAGGTTCGATCACTAACGATCAGGCGCTGACGTATTTTAACCTTCCCGCCCGCCGTAACCAGATCATCGCGTCAACGGATATCGCTTCATTGCTGTTGAATACCAGAACGTTTGAGCTGACCGCACCCAATTTCCTGCCTGGTTCAGGGTCGCCCTTGTTAACTGCTGCAAATGCCATTACGGGTGGTAAACTGACTGACCCCTTCTTCCAAGCTGCTCCGTACCGTGGTGCGTTTAATACAACCGACTGGACGGCTGGCTGGGCGAACTGGGACCCACAGAATACCAACTACGACCGATAGTACCCAAGTTTAATTTCATATTGGTGTCGCAAAAAAGGCCGGAGACTCTGTCTCCGGTTTTTTTATGTTTTTTTGAGGGGTAGAGCCGACTTTGAAACAGGCCAAGGATGTGAACGCAAAAACCCGTTTTTGTCATATCCCCCCAAAATTTTTTCCATCATCTCACCCTTCAATACAACTATTTGTTGAAACCCTTATAAAAGTAGTCACAAAAAGTCCTCACGCTCAGTTTAGCTAGGTTATACGCGCTAAACGAAACATTTAGTCATCTACTTTGCTTATAGACTATAGAAGTCAGTTCCCAAAATTACCCGCTCAACTGTTATGATGCCGAACGATTATACAAACAAACCGTGGGATGTTACACCCAAAAATGTAGCGTTTATCGGCGATTATCTGCCGCGCCAATGCGGCATTGCTACCTTCACGGCAGACCTGTATCAATCGTATGCTTCGTTTATACCTGATTCCAAACCCATTGTGGTTTCGGTGAACGATACACCTGAAGGATACGATTATCCGTCGGAGGTGCGCTACGAATTTTATCAGCATGATCAGGAGTCATATCGGAAAGCAGCCGAGTTTTTAAACTCCAAGAATACTGAGGTCGTTTGTCTTCAGCACGAATATGGCATTTACGGTGGGCCAGCCGGGAGCTATATTCTGACGTTGCTCCGAAACCTGACCATGCCCGTGGTAACCACCTTCCACACCATTCTGAAAAACCCTAGCCAGGAACAGTTATTGGTGTTGAAAAGCATCGCCGAGTTCTCGGCGCGTGTGATTTGCATGAGCGAAAAGGGTCGTGATTTTCTGATTAATACCTACGAAATTTCCGAAGAAAAAATTGACCTGATTGTTCACGGTATTCCCGACCACCCCTTTGTTGATCCGAATTTCTACAAAGATCGCTTCGGTATGGAGTCGAAGCAGACGTTGCTGACGTTTGGGCTGCTGTCGCCTAATAAAGGCATCGAAAACATGATTCAGGCGATGCCGACGATTGTAGCTCAGTTTCCAAATGTGGTGTATATGGTATTGGGGGCTACGCACCCCCATCTGATTAAGCAGGAGGGCGAAGCCTACCGCGAAAAACTCAGGAAAATGGCTATCGACCTTGGCGTAGGCGACAATGTCCGATTCTACAATCAGTTTGTGGAGCTCCACGACCTGCTTGAGTACCTCGGTGCGGCCGACATTTACGTGACGCCCTACCTAAACGAAGCCCAGATTACGTCGGGAACGCTCTCGTATGCCTTTGGCGGGGGCAAGGCAGTGGTATCAACGCCCTACTGGCATGCGGTCGAGGTGCTGGCCGACGACCGGGGCATGTTGGTGCCCTTCAACGACTCACACGCGCTTGTCGAGGCTATTACAACTTTACTGGCCGACGAACCCCTGCGCCATGCGATGCGGAAACGGGCGTTCCTGATGGGTCGCGACATGACCTGGGAGCGCGTTATTGGCCAATATAGCAACAGCTTTGCCAAAGCCCGCTACGAACGCCTGGGCGCGGTGATCAATCAGTTGCCCTATGAAACAAGCACAAGCGGTTCGTTTCAGCTGCCTGCTATTAAGCTCGACCACCTATTTCGCCTGAGTGACTCAACCGGTATTGCCCAACACGCCCGGTATCACCTGCCATTCTACGAAGAAGGCTACTGCACCGACGACGTGGCGCGGGCGTTGATTCTGACGCTGATGCTAACCGAGTCAGGGGCAAACACCAACGATACCCGGTTGCACCAACTTACAGATACCTACTCTGCGTTTCTGAACTATGCCTACAACGGCGACCTGCAGCAGTTCCGTAACTTCATGAGCTACGACCGCCGTTGGCTCGAAGAAGTGGGTTCCGACGACAGCACAGGGCGGGCCATTTGGGCCATCGGAACCTGTTTAGGCCGCTCTACCAACCGAAATCTGACTATTTGGGCAATGAGTGTAATGGAATGCGTATTACCCGTTATTCCGAATCTTTCATCGCCACGGGCCTGGGCATTCGCTTTACTAGGCATTCACGAGTATCAAAAACGATTCAGCAACGACCGTTTAGCCAAGAAGATTCAGCGGCAGCTGCTCGACAAATTGCATTTCCGGTACACCGAAACGGCCACTGAAGATTGGCCCTGGTTCGAGAATTCGCTGAATTACGATAACGCTAAAATGGCTCACGTCATGTTGCTAGCCGATGATCCTGAACTGTCGGCCATTGGCTTGCGCGGCTTGCGCTGGTTAGTTAAAATGCAGACAGCTGAACAAGGGGGCCATTTTCAACCGATTGGTTCAAACGGCTTTTATGTAAAAGGTAAACCCCGCGCGTATTTCGATCAGCAGCCGCTCGAAGCTCAAAGCATGGTATCGGCCTGCCTGGCAGCTTACGAAAAAACGGGTGATGAGAAATGGTATAACCGGGCTGTACGAATATTCCGGTGGTTCACGGGTTCCAATGACCTCGGATTGCCACTCTACGATCAACGCACTGGAGGCTGTTGCGATGGACTGCACACCGATCGGGTAAACCTGAACCAGGGAGCCGAATCAACACTGTCGTATCTGATAGCTTTAACTGAACTGCAGGCAGCACAAAAACAACGGGCTGCTACCCGGCGAATTGATGCGAGCCTGTTGGTGAGATAAATAATTGATTAAATCTATTGGCGCAAAAAACAAGACTGCATAACTGTCTTGTTTTTTGCGTTTAAGGAAGTGTAGTTTTGCAACGATATGAGCGTAAAAGCAACCCGCACCGGCATCGTACTCCGGCCCGACCCCACCCGTGTGCTGTTCCGACCGTTTGAGTTTGGCAGCAGCAACCGTACACTAAAAATTATTGCCCGCGTCAGTTCGCTGACCGAGGACGAAGTTAAAGCCAAACTAGACGAAGTAATCCGGGAATTCGGGAGCCGGCACCATCGGCTGGAGCGATTTCTGCTGAAACGGTTTGCCCAAATTAAGGGTAGCCTGCTTACCGACGAGCCGCTCACGCTCGAACGAAAACTGCTGCTCGGCGCCTACTTCACCATGGAATATTCGTTGGAGTCGGCCGCTTTGTTCAACCCGTCGATGATCTGGCACCCCGATCAAACCAACGTGCCACCGGGTTACAAACGCTTCATCGTTAGTCTTAGGGCTACGGGCGAGGGTCACATATCGTCTATTTCGTTTCGGATGGGGTACATTGATGAGCAAAGTAAAATCGTCCTGCGAAAACCGTCGCGCTATGTGACTTCGCCCGAAATTGAACCGAATCAGCATTTCAACAAGGCTCAATTTGAGCGAAAACTGTACGAACTTAGGTTGGTAAACAGCATTTCGGAGAAGATTATGAGCGCGATGGCCGATGAATTTACGCTGGACGACCTTGAAGATTTTACGAAGCGACTAACGGCCCAATATCGCTACAATGCGGAGTATGACGCTATTTCTGGCGGTATTCTGGCACTGGCACGCTCCAACTATGAACTCCATTTCGAAGAGGATCTGCAACTGGACGAACGGTGCATTTTCCCGTCGTCGCCCAATGAAACCAACGGTATTGAAGATGCCCGGTTCGTGCGGTTTACCGGTGAAAACGGTGCAGACGGCGAACCGGAAGTGACCTACTACGCCACTTATACCGCTTACAACGGTCGGGTTACATTTCCGCAATTGCTCGAAACCAAAGACTTTCTGCATTTCAAGATCAGTACCCTCAACGGGGCCGAGGTTTCCAATAAAGGAATGGCCCTGTTTCCGCGTAAGATCAACGGTAAATACGTCATGATTTCGCGACAGGACGGCGAGAATATTTACATTATGTTCTCCGACGATCTATACTTCTGGCAAACCAAAGAACTCCTGCTCAAGCCAACGTTTCCCTGGGAATACGTTCAGTTAGGTAATTGTGGCTCTCCACTCGAAACAGAAGCGGGTTGGCTCGTTTTGAGTCATGGCGTCGGGCCTATGCGGAAATACGCGATCGGTGCTTTTTTGCTCGACCTCAACGACCCCTGTCTTGTGCTTGGTCGCACCGTTGACCCTATTCTCAGCCCCGACGAAAACGAACGCGAGGGCTATGTTCCCAATGTAGTCTACAGTTGCGGGGGAGTGATCAATGGGAATGATTTGATTATTCCCTATGCAATGGCTGATTATGCCAGCAGCTTTGCCACTGTTAATATTCACGAATTACTGGCTGAGTTGACCGGCAGTGCAAAAGAAGTTGAAGAAACTGTAGCTGTTGAAGGAGTGGACTAACTGAGTATTTTTACTAGCATTGTTCTGATTATTGATACACAAAAAAGAATACTTAAAAAGGGGTTTTGGCGATAAGTCAAAACCCCTTTTTTTGTAGCCTGGGAACTGATAAACTGAGATTCACACAAAAAATAACTTGTCTCAAAATGTTAAGTTATCGTTAAGAATTACTCATTATTTTCGATTAATAAGTTTTGTTTGCCAGTATTTAATTTTGGCGAATTTAGAATTTATAGATTAATTTTAATTACATTTAAATGAAAAATAGCCATGATGTTCTGTAAAATTTGATTTTGTCCAAATTTTTATTGGTTAACATTTTTAAGATATTTGCTGTTAAATTCAACATTTCATAATCTCAACAAACATGCATAAACTTTTAATAGTACAGCTTTTGCTGTGCTTGTTCAGTTTGCCCTCACTGGCTCAGGACCGGGTTGTAACGGGTAAAGTGACGTTATCGGAAGATGGTTCTGTATTGCCTGGTGTAAACGTAACGGTAAAAGGTACCTCGCGGGGAACCAGCACCGATGGAGAAGGCAACTATCGGGTTAGTGTAGGTGAAGGGGCCACACATGTGTTTAGCTTTATTGGGTTTACTCAATAAGTAGGAGGGCCCGCGCGAATTTCGCGGGGGCTTTTTTGTCGTATTGGCATTACTCCGAATAATCCAGGTCTTTACCAAAAGTCTCGTCCATGGTAAATAAGGCCCAGAAACTCAGCGCGAAGCAAATGGCCCCAACAATAGCGCCCGCCTGAATAACGCCAACCTGTGGTTTGAGCATCTGAAACGCTGGAATGATCAGCAGTGTAGCTGCCCGAACATTGTTGGCAACCGAGGTGGTGGCCGTGGCGCGGAGATTCGTGCCGAAACTTTCGGCAGTGACGGTCAAGAACATGGCGATGTAGCCGATGGAGAATCCCAGACCCATGCAAACGAAATAAAAGGTTTTGGCCGTTTGAATACCCCCGAACAGGTAAATCAGTACAAACAGGAGCGTCAGGCCAATCATCAACCCAATGGCTTTTTTGCGCGACCGCAACCACTGACTCAGAAAGCCACTGAGCAAATCGCCCACCACCATACCAATATAGGTGTACATGACGCAGCGCCCCGCCTGAATCTCGTCGGGAATGCCCAGTGCCTTGCCAAACTCATTACCGAAGGTAGCCAGCAGGCCAATAGCAAAATAGGTGGGGATGGCGATACCCATGCACCGGATATAGCGCAGAAAGCGGTCTCCGTTGTTGAAAAAGGCCAGGAAATTGCCCCGGCTAACGGTTTCATGGGTAATGCGCTTATACATGCCCGACTCCAGCACGCTCACCCGCATCAGGAGTAAACCTAGCCCTAGTCCGCCACCAATGAAATAGGTAGTTCGCCAATCGAATAATTGAACCGTCAGGAAAGCGACAACGGCCCCCAATAGGCCCACACTAGCGACAATAGATGAGCCGTAACCACGCAGGTGTTTGGGAAGAATCTCCGATACGAGCGTGATACCCGCGCCCAATTCACCCGCCAGCCCTAGCCCGGCCGCAAATCGACACCAGGCATAAACCTCCGGGTTCTGCACGAAACCACAGGCTACATTAGCCAGCGAATACGTGATGATACTCCCGAACAGCACCGATAGCCGTCCCCGTTTGTCGCCCAAAATACCCCAAAAAATGCCACCTAACAGCAAACCCGCCTGCTGGTAATTGTAGATGCTGCCGCCCATGAGCGATACACTACGTTCGTCGAGTCCGAGATCTTTGAGACTCGGCACCCGCACAATATTGAATAGCAGTAGGTCATATACATCCACAAAATAACCGAGAGCTGCCACCCAAACAGGTAACGTAAATAGTGGCCGTAGGGACGTTTCGGAGGTGTTCAGGGTAGAGGATTGCATAAGGTTTTCGGACTTGTACACTTAACTATATTTTTTCGGCAAATTTGCCCACCAACAATGGTGAGAAAAACCTTAAGGGTAGGGGCTAAAGCCTTAATCTCGGAAGACTTTTGCTGCTCGTTGCTTATCTGGGCTATCTGGAATCTCGCTTGCAAACAGAGTTAGTTTGGCTATTTTTGAGTTATGACTGTTATTCAGCTACATATTCCAGACGAGTTAGAGTCGGCATTGCAACAAGTGCCCGGCGATGTTGAGGCATTTATTCTCAACGCTGTAAAACGCCAGCTTGACACGTCTCTTCAGGCAGATGATGCCGATATTGAAGCGTCTGCATCGTTGGATCTTGGTGACGATTTTCTATCAGAAGAAGAACTTAATTACTATCTGAATCTACCCGATAATGTATCATCAAAGTGATATTTGGCTGGTTAATTTTGACCCCAGTTTTGGCCATGAATACCAGAAAATGCGCCCTGCTCTAATTATTGAGAATGACCGCTATTTACCCGCTGGTAACCTGCTATCGGTTATTCCTCTTTCCTCTCAAGTCGATAAGGCGGGCCTACTTGATGTACTTATCTGCAAAGATACCGGCAACCG
>Ga0105048_10002868_pt1 | contig 28155 bp, 24 predicted proteins | sample MAT05_FD_78382 | JGI IMG/M metagenome (GOLD analysis project Ga0105048, IMG submission 78382) | Freshwater microbial communities from Lake Fryxell liftoff mats and glacier meltwater in Antarctica - MAT-05 | ecosystem: Environmental > Aquatic > Freshwater > Ice > Liftoff microbial mat | place...
GCTTTAACTTAAAGAAGATGCTGCGAAAGCTAGCATCTTCTTTAAACTGCCAACTAAAAGTGGTTTTATGGTATTTCTTTGCCCTAACCAAAAAAGCGGCTTTTTAAGGAAGGACTAATTAGTCGAGCCTCTAATATTCTGTAAGGCTTAATAGATCTAGGGATGCTTAAATATTAGGGTAAAAAAGGTACAAAAATGTATAAAAGCAACTGCTGGTTCGGCTAGCGCCCGCGTGAAAAAGAGTGCAACCACGCCGTTATATCCATGGCGTTGGTGATGTGATACGACCACGCATAAAATTCCGAATTCACAAAGACGTCAATTCATCAATATTTTTTGATTTTTGTCACTTAATTTTTTTAATTTTCAGGCGCGCCTTTATCCAGCCAGCATTTAATAATTGCCAATTGTGCTGCTGGCAACATCCCTGAAGCAGGCATTGGACTGGAGGGCGAATCAAATACCCGATTTTTAAATTTGCCGCTACCTATTTTAGCGCTTAATTCACCGAAAAGCGTAAAATTACCTGGACCACCATTCTGAACATGACATCCGGGTGTAGAACAGTTCGATGCGATAATTGGTTTTATGTGTTTGTTATAAGTTATGGTATCGCAAAAGCCAGCGGTAACTGGCGGAGGAACTACCACAGGTAGCTTTCCGACTTTTTTATCACAACTAATAAAAAAAATAAACAACGCTGCAAGTGTTGAACTAGTTAATAGAAGTTTTGTCTTATTCATAGATCATAAAAGATTTTGTACGAGTTAAAGAAGAAGTTTGCAAGCTGATAAAATATTGGCCTTTGCTGAGGCTCTCGAGGTTCAATTGCAGGGTGCCATAACCCGATTGGATGGAAGTTGACCATTCTTTAACCACTTTGCCTTCTATAGATGTTATTTTCATTTTCGCACTATTTTGCGCCGTCGGTGAAAAATAATTCAACTGTGCATTTGTTTTGGCGGGATTTGGAAACACCGAATAGATTTGAAGGGAATTAACGATATCACTTTGGTATTTTTTTATTCCAACAGGCGAATTATCTATAATTGGAGAATTATCTACGACGATATTTTCATCACCGGGTAAATAATACGTGAGTGCAAAAAACACAAGCATCATTTCGTCGGTGGTAGATTCACCCTGTGTTACAGTAATGGGTGGGTTATTGGGATTTGCGAGATTCGAAGTCGTATTGTCGTATGCGGATTGTGCCACCAATGTGCTGCCTAAAGCTAATTTTATGGGATTCCTGAAACTATACACTCCTTGCCATTTAAAATCCCAGTTGGGAATATTAATTAAAGGAAGTGTATCATTGGTTCCGGTTTCAAGCGCAAAAACTTTCATTTTTTTGCCGATGAGGTGCATGTGTGGTGCTATCGATAACAAAGTCAAAAAGGGTAAAGGAAGTTGCTGGCCGGCAACGGTGGCGGTATTAGCGGCCGTAAATGTTTTTACGATATTGGGTGGTATTACCAAAGGGCCGTTTAATAAATTAGCTTCGCTAATCGCTGGAACGAGCAGCACCTCGCGAAATGGAGGAAAAGTGTTGGTAGCGGTATTAGCAGCAAACTTAATATTTACGCGTGTGCTGTCTAATTTTAAATAAGTGCCTTTTGGATAGTGGATTTGCAAAACAAGCCTGGTGTTTTTTCTAAGCCTTGCTCCCATACCTGCAGGAAATTTAATATGAGAAGTACCTGGCACCCATTCACCAATTAGCCGAGAATCATTACTTCCTGTTCCGAAAAACGACGTGTAACCAACACCTGCATCGGCGCTATCCTTTTGCCTAATCAAAGCAGTAGTGTCTTCATAAAGCAAAACGTGGTGAACAATAGCAGGATTGCCGGGCCTTACTTCGATTTCAGAAGCAAATTTATCTGTTGCAAAATTGGTATTAATGATGAAACATCGGTAAAGATCTGTTGCAGTGTTCACCATATAGTTCTGCATCTTACCTGTAAAATCTACAGAACTTAAAGCAGTGCTTGAGTTCGCGTAAACTGGTACAGTTGGTGCCAGAGCTGGGTTTCCTTCAGGTGCGCCGTTCAACACCCATTGCGATATTTTATATTTATCAGCCGAAGAGATAACCCTTTCGTGCGCTAAGTGCTTGTATTGAGCGTCTGGAGGCCAAGGTGGCATATAGCCAGATTGGGTATAAGATTGCATCAGATAACGCCCGTTAAAGGCCTCGCTGTATGTAATCAGTGGATTAGGCGCCAATCCACCGAAATGGTGGCAGCTAGTGCAATTATTAAATAGGATCGGAGCAATGTGTTCTGACCAAGTAATTGTTTGCGATCGCAGTTGGTTGATCGAAACAAATATTCCGATCACAAGGTTTAGTTTTGTGGATGATTTCATCATTATATAAAAATAAAAAACTTTTTCCACAATTGGGCAAATTTTAAAAATAAAACCTGTATTTTAGGTTTCTGTAATCTAAAACCATGAATAAACTCTGCTACATTTTTGTTTTCCTTTCATTTTTCGCTTTAGCCCAGAACGATAAAAAAGGCAATGTTTTAACTAACACGGGCGATGCCGCAAAAATGGTCATTGCTAAACAAAAATTGTACGCGGGTGACCTTGTCAATGCTTTAAATTCCTTCCGCGAGATCGAGAAAAATAACCCGAAAGACCCCACGGTTTTTTATTATATCGGTTATTGTTATTTTAATATCAAAGATTATACTAAAGCAAAAGAATATTTGTTGAGGGCTGAAGCCATTAAAGAGGGTGTAAAAGCCGAAAATTTTCTTTTGATGGGCAAAATATATCAGATCGAAGAAAATTATGATAAGGCTGTTGAAGAATTAACAACCCTTAAAAGTACAAAAGGTGCTGCCATAGAGTCTTTGGAAGAGGGCGACCTTGTACTCAGCCAATGCCAAGTCGCTAAAACCCTTATTTCCACGCCGCTGATTGTTGAGATTACTAATTTGGGTGCTAATATTAACAGCAAATTTGATGATAAAAATCCATGTATGACAGCCGATGCAAAGAATCTGGTGTTCACGACCCGGCGACCCGATGGCACCGACGCGCCGGTTGATGCCGAAGGGGATGGAAAATACTTTGAGAACATTTACATGGCATTTCTGGATTCTGTCACTAAAACATACACAAAAGCCGAGCCAGTAAGTGGCGCGGTTAATACCAAAGCCCACGACGCCTGTACAAGCATCTCGCCGGATGGGAAACAAATTTTCGTTTATAAAAACGACATCAACGACAAGACTTCGCGTGGCGGTGACGTTTTCGTAAGCAAGGTTAGTCAGGGCAAATGGAAAAAGCCTGAGCCCCTTGGAAAACCAATTTCATCAAGTTACTGGGAGGGTGGTGCTTGTGTTTCGCCCGATGGTAAAAGCTATTTTTTTACGAGCGAGCGCGAAGGAGGCTTTGGAAAAAGTGATATTTGGATGGTTGAGAAAATAAATAAAAAAGATTGGGGAACGCCAGTAAATTTGGGGCCAAATGTAAATACTAAATTCGATGAAGGTGGTATGTTTTTAGCACCCGACGGAAAAACATTGTTCTTTTGTAGTAATAGCCCACAAAGCATGGGCAGCTACGATGTTTTTAAGACGGTTCTCGAGGAAGGTAAATGGTCGATCTCGCAAAACCTAGGGTTCCCTATTAACAGTTCAGCAAAAGAAGGTCAATTAACGCTGAGCGCAGATGCCCGTTACGCTTATATTTCTAGTGAAAGAAAAGGAGGCTTGGGCGAAAGCGACATCTATAAAATTGATTTAAAAGACTTCGCCATTTTAGAAAAGGATGGAAAAAGGAAAGCAGCCAATTCCTTGGGAATTTTGAAAGGAACTATCCGCGAAGGCTTTGAAGGGTATGGCGTTGTAGACGTTTCTATTATGATAACCGACGAGGTAAGTGGCGCGAAACAAACTGCCACCACTAATGAAGCAGGAGAATATTTTCTAACGCTTCGACCCGGTAATTATGTTTTATCGGTAAAAAAGCCTGGCTATCAGGAGATACAGGAAAAAATTAAAGTGGGTCAGAGTGACAAAGAAGCGGTAGTTTTGGAGCGCGGATACCTTCTGAAGAAATAGGTTGTTCGGTTGTTGACAATAAATACTTTAACAGTTAATTAATATTAAAGACTGAATAAAAAACATTCGATAATCACAACAAAGTCGGCTAAAAAAAGTTTAATTAATATATATTTGTGTCAATGGAAATTTTAAAAGGGTCCGGGTTTATTCCCGGCGAATTATTGGGAAAAATTAATTCTCCGGCAGATCTTAAAAAATTAAAAGAGGAGCAATTAGAGCAGCTAAGTTCTGAATTGAGACAATACATTATCGATCTTGTTTCGGTTAAAGGCGGGCATTTTGGAGCTTCATTGGGTGTTGTGGAATTAACAGTAGCGCTTCACTATATTTTTAATACACCCTATGATCAATTGGTTTGGGATGTTGGACACCAAGCCTATGGGCACAAAATTCTTACTGGTCGACGCGACATTTTTCATACCAATCGTATATATAGAGGCATCAGCGGATTTCCAAAACGTAGCGAAAGTGAATACGACACTTTTGGCGTAGGGCATTCATCCACATCCATTAGTGCTGCTTTGGGAATGGCAGTTGCTAGTCGTTATCAAGGACTTAATGAAAAGCACCACATTGCTGTAATTGGCGATGGCGCCATGACTGCGGGACTTGCCTTTGAAGGCATGAACCACGCAGGTGTTGAAAATGCCAATCTGCTTGTTGTTTTAAATGACAACTGTATGAGCATCGATCCCAATGTGGGAGCGCTAAAAGAATATTTAACCGACATTACTACTTCGCACACCTATAATAAAGCGAAAGACAAAGTATGGGAACTCTTAGGCAAGATTAGCAAATTTGGCCCTAATGCCCAAGAGATTGCCAGTAAGGTGGAGAACGCTGTAAAAACGAGCTTATTAAAACAAAGTAATTTATTCGAGTCTTTAAAATTTAGGTATTTTGGTCCGATCGACGGGCATGATGTTGTTCGCTTAACTAAGGTGTTGGCCGATTTAAAAGACATTCCGGGGCCGAAATTATTGCACGTGCTTACCAAAAAAGGTAAAGGATATAAATTTAGTGAAGAGGGCAACGAAACAGTTTGGCATTCGCCGGGATTGTTTAATAAAGATACCGGTGAGATCATTAAAGTAGTGCCAAAAACGCCGCAGCCAATTAAATACCAAGATGTTTTCGGTCATACCATTGTTGAGTTGGCGGAAAAAAATTCAAAAATTACTGGAATTACCCCGGCAATGCCATCTGGTTGCTCGTTAAACATTATGATGAAGGCCATGCCCGAAAGGGCTTTTGATGTGGGCATTGCCGAACAACACGCGGTGACTTTTAGTGCCGGCTTAGCAACTCAAGGGCTTGTGCCTTATTGTAATATTTATTCTTCATTCATGCAAAGAGCCTACGATCAGGTATTGCACGATGTTGCGCTACAAAATTTAAAGGTTATTTTTTGTCTCGATCGCGGTGGATTGGCTGGCGCAGATGGTCCGACCCATCACGGTGCTTTCGACCTAGCTTATTTCAGGTGTATTCCCAATATGATTGTGAGTGCGCCCATGAATGAGGAGGAACTCAGAAACCTCATGTACACTGCACAGTTGGATGAGGTGAAAAGTCCTTTCAGCATACGTTATCCCCGCGGTAGTGGTGTGATGGTGAATTGGAAAACACCTTTTGTAAAGATTGAGATTGGCAAGGGCAGAAAAATAAAAGAGGGAATCAACGTGGCGATCGTTTCTATTGGCACCGCCGGAAACCTTGTTACGAAAGCAATAGAGCAATTAGCAGAACAAGGGGTTTACCCTGCGCATTATGATATGCGTTTTGTAAAACCTATCGACGAAGAATTATTACATGAAGTGTTTTCAAAATATGACAAAGTGATTACTGTTGAAGATGCCTGTATCATGGGTGGTATGGGAAGCGCGGTACTTGAGTTTATGGTCGACAATCACTACGCCGCTCGTGTTGTGCGCTTGGGTATTCCTGATAATTTTATTGAGCACGGCGAACCGGCTGAGCTTTACGAAGAATGCGGTTTCTCGCCGAAACAAATAGCTAATACTGTGATAGAGATCCAAAAAGAAAACAAACAAAAACGTACTAAACAAGCATAATTATAAAAGTGGAAAAATTTAAAGTATCTGTGAAGTTGCATTGTAGTGCAAAAGAGGTATTCACCGGCTGGCTGAATGATAAGGTTCACTCTGAATTTACCGGTGGTGCAAAAGCAAAAACGAGTCCAAATGAAGGTGGAGTTTTTTCGGCTTGGGACGGCTATATAACTGGTACCAATGTAGAGATCTTCCCGTATAAAAAAATAATTCAGAAATGGCGTACAACTGAATTTAGCGCCGAAGACGAGGATTCGATTATTGAATTATTTTTTACGTTCAAAGATGACCACACACTCGTGTCTATTAGTCAAACCAATATTCCCGAAGGCCAAGGCGAAAAATATAAAAAAGGGTGGAAAGAAAATTATTTTTCTTTCATGAAGAAGTATTTTGAGAAATAGCTTAGCATTTTAGAAGCGAGCGGCAGGTTTATTTTGAAGATTCAAGACACAAGACTTAAGGAATCCAAAACCTATTGGTACCGATGGTTTTCCGTGGTTACTAATAACTTATAACCAAATGACCAAGAACTTTTGGTTGCTAACGTTTTGCAAAGGCCGACTTTGGATGGGAGTCCTGCTTTAAAAGCATTCAGTGCATTTACAGCGCGACCGATGGCAAGGGTTCTGCTTTCGGAAGCATAGGAGTTTATTGTGGCTAGGGAATCACCTTGGTTAAACTCGCTACGCTGGCCATGTTGAACCAGCCGATGGCTTTAGTTTTGGCATCGTTAGGTGTAATAATATTGGTTTTTACGTTTTCGGGAGTAATTGCGAACAAACCCCCGTTGTTAATCTGCGCAACGGCCTGGACAAGAAAAAAGTAGGTTGCCCTTGAGACCGAATGAATTTCTGCCTTACAAGTATTTCCACTTTGGTAAGATTTAAATCCTAAAAAAGTGGTAGGGGGTGTAAAGTCGGTCGAGTCCACATTAAGCCCGGTTACTACGCCACCGGTACCGTCAATATTAACGTCTATATCGCCCGATCCTGCGAACAAAGTGTCGTTTCTAAACGTTTTTATCCAATAATAATCGGGATTATTATCAGTTCGATCTTTGGCGTACATGGTACAAAAATAAGCAGGTTGTGATGGTCCGAAGCCACCGGCTTCGACAAATTCGGCGGAAATACTATCGATTTTCGCTGCACGTTTTTGCGTAGTAAGCGAAGTGTAAACTACACCGTCGATAGTTACATTTAATTCATACTGATGATCAATTTTCGAAATAGTATCGTTAAGCAAAATATTAAAAATATAATTACCCTTGTCAGAATAAACAAACTGGTATTGTTTATTGGCTGTGAGATCTTTTAATACCACACTAGCATTTGTAACTGGCGGTGCCTCACGGTTACTAAAGTAGGTGTCGTTGGTTAACACCTTTACCGATTGAGTTGTTCTGAGGTTATTGACAAAAGCGTCGATCACATAAAGTTTCGATCCTTCGTCCAGTTTCACCTGAATGACGTCCTGACAAGAGCTCGCTAAAAAAGTAACAAGCCCGGTCATAAAAAATAATATTATCTTTTTCATTTTCACCGTTTAAAAATTAAAGTTGTATGTAATTGCGGGCACCACAGAGCCGATGATCGACAAACGAACCGCTTCGGTTTGCAATGGCTGGTTTGCTTTTGTTTGGAAGAAAATACTAAAAGCATTGCGTCTATTGTAAGCGTTGTAAACACTTAGCACAATATTTTGTTTGTATCGGCGGCGATCGTTTTTCTTAAACGAATAGGTTGCGCCTAAATCCAATCGGTGGTAGGCAGTAATGCGGTAATTATTTCTAATGCCGGTTGTGTTGTAGGGAATGTTGAGGTTTTGTACCTGAATTTTTGAATTTGGAAATGTACTTGGCACACCAGAAAGGTACAAAAAGTTGGCCGACACGCTCCAACGTTTTGTAATGTCGTAGCTCGCACTTGTGTTTAAGCAATGTGTGCGGTCGTAGCGACTGTAAAACCAATTGCCATTGCTTATACCCGAAACAAGTCTCTCTGTTTTGCTTAAAGTATAACTGATCCAGCCAGTAAGCTTGCCTTTATTCTTTTTTAAATAAAGCTCTGTACCATAAGCCCTGCCTAAACCCTGTAACAACTGATCTTCCACAGTGGCGTTAATAAATAGATCGGCATTATCAATGTAATCGAGCTGATTCTTTAAGTATTTATAATACACTTCTAAAGATCCTTCGTACATATTTTGATTGAAGTTTCTAAAATACCCAATGCTTCCTTGGTCGGCGGTTAGGGGTTTTAAGTTATTTGTAGCTATCGTGAATACATCTAATGGCGTGCTGGCAGCAGTATTGCTGATTAGCTGAATGTATTGCGCCATGCGGTTATAACTAGCTTTAACTGAGCTAACACTGTTGAGAACATAATTCATTGAAAAACGTGGTTCAGGATTTACGTATGATTTAATCGTTTGAAAGGCGCTGTAACTTTTTGTTTCACGCAAGGGAAGCTGTTCATTAAGCGTGGTATCGCCAAAAATATACGCTTTACCTTTACCCATAAAATTGTACATGCTTACACGAATCCCATATTCGATGGTTAAACGTGGCAAAATCTTGTGTTCGTTGCCAACGTAAGCCGAGTATTCGACCCCATAACGTTTGTCGGATAAGAATTTTACTGTGCCATTGGCGAAAGTGCCCACAGCATCATAGGGTAAAAAATCATACATTAAAGCCTGCGCACCAAAACGAATGGTGTTTTTATTATTCAAAAAATAGGTGAAATCGGGTTTCACGCTGTAGTTGATAATATTGCTTCTCCAATCGAACCCCTGCCCGTTAGAAGCACCAAATTTAAGCTTGTAGTTATAATTGCTATAGAAGGCTGTAAGATTAAAAAATAGTTTTTTATTCACAATATTGTTCCAGCGCACAGTACCAGTGGCATTGCCATTATCAAAACTAAAAATAGAAAGTTTTAATACATCGCGACCCAAGTAACCGCTGGCAAATACGGTATTACGGTCGTTTATGCGGTAGTTAAATTTGGCAGTAAGGTCGTAAAAGTAAAAATCAGCGCCATTTAAAGGACTGCTTGACTTAACAAAAGGCTTTACTAAAGCGTCGATGTAACTGCGTCGGCCAGCAATAATAAAACTAGCCTTGTCTTTAATAATAGGTGCTTCGATGCTGATTCTACTAAAAATGGTTCCAACCCCTCCCGTTACTGCAAGTCGTTTGTTATTACCTTCTTTCATGCGAACATCTAAAATAGAAGAAACACGACCGCCGTATTGGGCAGGGATTCCACCTTTGATTAACTTTACATCTTTTACCGCATCGGGGTTAAATACTGAGAAAAACCCAAACAAGTGCGACGAATTATAAACCGGTGCTTCATCCAATAAAATTAAATTCTGATCGATGTTTCCACCGCGAACGTTAAATCCACTGGCGCCCTCACCAATCGTGGTAACGCCCGGTAATAATTGAATGGCGCGGATCACATCTACCTCGCCAAGCAAAGCTGGAATTTTGTTGATTTGTTTAATATCCAATTTGGCAGTACTCATCTCTATGCTTTTAACGTTTTTGTCTTCTGCTTCTCCAGTAACAACAACTTCATCTAGTTCTTTGCCTTCTTCGGTCAACTCAAAACTCTTAATAAAATTTTTATCAAGGTCAATTGAGAATGTAAAAGTTTTGTATCCGATCAGCGACACGCCAATGATATGCGTTCCTTTTGGAAGCGTGATCGAAAAAAAGCCGTATTCATTGGCAGAGGCGCCAATCCCAGAGCCAGCCTTATAAACACTAGCACCAATTAACGATTCGCCGTTTTTAGAGTCTTTTATGTAACCGCTAAAAGTAAAGTTTTCCTGAGCGGACAAATGAAACGTGAGCAAAATAAAAAATACAATAAATAATTGTTTCATAAAAATTATAACTTTATAGCATTCGATTTTATCGAAATAGATGGCAAAACTATGGAAACTTTTTTTTCTCCGCAAGTTTCCAACAGATTATTTTACCGTTTGTCCAAATTTTATTAGTTTTAATAGCCTCTTAACCAATCCTTTAAACAGCGCTATTTTACTGAGTTTTAATGTTATTGTGGCAATGCTAAGCAGATTTGCCGCTAGTGGGAAAAAGGGTTATGCAGATCTTTTTTATTAATTTTGCCGAAGAGTTTAAAGATTTCGATATAAATTAATGAAACCATCTATCCCCAGAGGAACCCGCGATTTTGGCACTGCTGACACATTAAAGCGCCAGTTTATTTTCAGTACGATTAAGAAGAATTTCGAGTTGTTTGGATTTCAGCAGATTGAGACGCCGGCAATGGAGAATATTAGCACTTTGACTGGAAAGTATGGGGAAGAAGGCGATCAATTAATTTATAAAATTTTAAACAGCCGGATTCACGAGAGTAAGAATAAAGAACTTTTGAAAAAGGAATTTGACCTTTCGCTAAACGCATCGAGAAATTCGGAAGAGCTAACTGAGCGTGCTTTGAGATATGATCTAACTGTGCCCTTCGCCCGCTATGTAGTGATGAATCAACATCAATTAACCTTTCCGTTTAAACGCTACCAGATTCAACCAGTTTGGCGAGCGGATAGGCCACAGAAAGGCAGGTATCGCGAGTTTTACCAATGTGATGCTGATGTAATCGGGAGTGACTCCTTGGTAAATGAATTGGAATTGATTTCTCTGATAGACAAATCTTTTAGTGAATTAAAAATTCCGGTTGTCCTAAAATTTAATAACCGTAAAATATTGACGGCCTTGGCGGAAGTGATTCAAGAGCCAACAAAAATTATTGATATCACAGTAGCTATTGACAAGATGGATAAGGTGGGGAAAGATGGGGTAATTAAAGAGCTAAATGAAAAAGGGATTTCTCAAGAAGCGATTCAAAAATTACTGCCACTTATTAACGCAAGCGGAAGCAATGAAGATAAGCTAATTACGCTAAAAAAATTATTGGGTGAAAACGAGCAAGGAGAAAAAGGAATCTCGGAAATTAATTTTTTAATGCAACAGGTTAAGAATCTGAAATTAAAACATTTTGAGTTTGAATTAGATATCACTCTAGCAAGGGGGCTGTCGTATTACACAGGTACTATCTTCGAAGTAAAAGCAAACGCTGGAACCTTCGCGCCAAGTATTCTTGGCGGGGGTCGTTACGACGATCTTACCGGCATCTTCGGCTTAAAAGGTTTATCGGGGGTTGGCGTTTCGTTTGGCATCGATCGCATCTTTGATGTAATGGAAGAGTTAAATTTATTTCCAGAAAGTATCACAAATAGTTCTCTCACAAAAGTGTTGTTTGCCAACTTCGGTGAAAAAGAACAGGCTTACTGTTTGCAGGTAGCCGCACAAGTAAGAAATGCGGGGATTAATTGCGAGTTATATCCTGATGTTGTTAAAATGAAAAAACAATTTGAATATGCTGATAAAAAGCAGATTCCTTTTGTATGTGTGATTGGCAGCGATGAAATGCAAAAAGGTGTTTTTACGTTAAAAAATATGACTTTGGGCACGCAACAATCTCTGACTTCGTCGCAGCTTGTAGAACTTTTAAAATAATCGCTTATGACATTTACCATCGATCACACCAAACGGCTTACATTGGTCGCTCTCGAGGCCTTTTTAAAAGACAAAGACGCAACTGTTGTTCTTTCGGATATCACAAAAAAAGTGGTTAGCGATTGTAGAGCGTACTTGGATGAAAAAATGAAAAGCAACCTAACTCCTATCTACGGTGTTAACACAGGTTTTGGCGCTTTGTGTAATGTGGTGATACCGCCACAGGAGATCGAAAAGCTACAAGAAAACCTGATGAAAAGTCACGCTTGTGGAATGGGAGAAGAAGTGCCGCAAGACATTGTGCGTGTGATGTTATTTTTGAAGATTCAATCTTTATCCTACGGCAAAAGTGGTGTGCAATTAAAAACCGTTGAACGCCTTTGCGATTTTATAAATCACAAAATTCATCCAGTTGTATACCAGCAAGGTTCATTGGGGGCAAGCGGTGATCTTGCACCTTTAGCCCATTTGTGTTTGCCTTTATTGGGTTTGGGAAAGGTTAATTTTAAAGGGTCTCAACTCGATACCAATGTGGTGTTCGCACAAAAAGAATTTACATCGTTGCGTTTGCAATCAAAAGAAGGCTTAGCTTTGTTAAACGGCACCCAGTTTATGAGCGCATACGGCGCTTACGGATTGATCCAATGCCATCATTTAAGTAATGCCACAGATGTGATTACGGCTTTATCACTTGATGCTTTCGATGGACGTCTGGATCCTTTTAAAGACCATTTGCATACTATTCGCGCACATGGTGGACAGTTGCAAACAGCGCAGGCCATTCGTAGAAATTTAGAAGGCAGCGAGATTGTTGCTCAGGCCAAACAACAGGTGCAAGATCCTTATTCTTTTCGATGTTCGCCACAGGTACACGGTGCGTCAAAAGACGCTTTGAGTTATGTGAGTTCAGTTTTTGAAACAGAAATAAATTCAGTGACAGACAATCCCACTATTTTTTTGGAGGAAGACGAGATCTTAAGTGGAGGTAATTTTCATGGACAGCCCTTGGCTTTAGCTCTTGATTTTTTGTGTATTGCCATGGCAGAGTTAGGAAGCATTTCTGAAAGAAGGATCTATTTGCTCATCTCAGGGCAGCGCAATTTACCGCCGTTTTTAGCGACTAACCCAGGCTTAAATTCTGGCTTGATGATTCCGCAGTATACGGCAGCAAGTATTGTTAGCCAAAGCAAACAGTTGTGCACGCCGGCCAGTGTAGATAGCATCGTGTCGAGTAACGGACAAGAAGATCATGTAAGTATGGGGGCTAACGCGGCCACTAAGTGTTTCCAGGTGATCAACAACACTGAGAAAATTTTGGCCATTGAATTGATGTGTGCTTCGCAAGCAATAGAGTTTAGGCGGCCACAAAAAACCTCACCTAAGCTTGAGAAATTATTGGAAGACTTCAGAAAGATCGTTCCTTTTATGAAAGAAGATGAAGTAATTTATCCTGCAATGCATGCTTCGCAACAGTTTTTAAAAAATAATTCGTTGGGAATATGATATTTCAATTGAAGAATTGTTTGTTGTTTTTTGTGTTGTTAACTTTTGCTTCTATAGCAAATGCCTGTCAATGCCCTCTAACAGCACTCGGTCAAGAAGAGTGCAACAAATATGAGATAATTTTTAAAGGTAAAATTCTTAGTGTTAAATCCTGTGCAGATAAACCAGGAGAAGCTGTTTTTGAAATAGAGGAACTTTATAAAGGGAATTCCGCCAAAAAATTTACCGTTTTGTTTGATTGCAAAAGCGATTGTGCATTGCCGTTCTTAACAGGCGAAGAGTGGATTATTTATAGCCGTTATAAACAAGTAGGAAGCGCAATGATGGATTGGTGTAGCAGAAGCCGTAAATTTTTCGTAAATGATAAAGAAGATTTTTACACTGTGAATTATGGTAACGACTACTTTGATGAGCTGAAGTTTTTACGTGCAAATTTGGGATTGCATCGCTTTTTGCCGGGACCGGGCGTGGGCGTCGATGATGGCGACAGAAATATACTTCCAAGCACTAACCAAACAATCGTATTATTTATAGGGTCGTTGCTTGCGATAATTTTGTTTTATTGGTTATTTAATAGATATTTTCGGTGAAGCAGATGCAACGCGCCACGATCCGACTTAAGTAAGAAAAATGAGTGTACAATTATTTAAACCACATCCTTGGCATGGAATCCCGATAGGTGAAAATTGCCCGAATATTGTAACGGCCTATATAGAAATGGTGCCAACCGATACCGTAAAATACGAGATTGACAAAGAAACAGGATACCGCAAAGTAGATCGTCCGCAAAAGTTCTCGAACTATTTGCCGGCTTTATATGGTTTTGTGCCACAAACATATTGTGATGAAAATGTAAGAGCATATGCTGAATTAAAGTCAGGTAAAAAAGTGGAAAAAGGCGACGGAGATCCATTAGATATTTGCGTGTTAACCGAACGTAACATCACCAGCGGCGATATTATTTTGGAAGCCATTCCTATCGGTGGTTTTAGAATGATTGATAAAGGAGAGGCTGATGATAAAATTATTGCCGTTTTAAGACAGGATGAAATTTACGGGCATTTGAAAGACGTAAGTGATTGTCCGACAACCCTCATTGACCGTTTGAAACACTATTTCCTAACTTATAAAAACATGCCTGGCCAAGAGAATAAAGCTGTTGAAATTACGCACACCTATGGTGCTGAAGAAGCCCAAGAAGTGATTAGGTGCAGCATTACGGATTACAATAAAAAATTTAAGTCCCATTTGGAAATCGGGGTTTAAAGGGCAGGTATCGTGGCTAGTGTTTTGTCTAGTCTAGATTGCTTGTTCTCGAATTTAGGGATATAGAAGCGGATTTTAGCGAAATGCTCAAAATAAATTGGATCATAAAAATTACAGCGCAAAGCACTCAGTCTTTATCTAATTCCCTTCTTCTAAATTCTGCTGCCATTTCCAAGCACTGAGCATCATATCATCCAAAGAAAATTGCGGACTCCAATTAAGCTCCGTTTTTGCAAGCGTATTATCGGCGTATACGGCAATAACGTCACCATCGCGGCGGGGGCCCTCAATATAATTTAATTTTTTGCCCGACACTTTTTCAAAAGAATGAATGGCTTCTAACACGCTGACGCCATTGCCAGTGCCTAAATTAAAAAGAGACACCTTGTTTTTATTTTTGTTATTGATAATATAATATAACGCTTTAATGTGCGCGTTGGCAATGTCGCTTACATGAATATAGTCCCTGATGCAATAACCATCGCGTGTATTGTAATTGCTTCCAAACACCGTTAACGAATTTCTATTCACTGCTGTTTGTGTAATGATAGGAACCAGATTGCTAGGTTTGTGTAAGGGATATTCGCCAATCTTACCACTCATATGAGCACCAACGGGGTTAAAGTACCTAAGAAGTACCGCTTTAAAATCTGGATAGGCTTTACAGAAAAACGCAATCATTTCCTCTCCAACTTGTTTGGTATGTCCATAAGCGCTTTCAGCTTTTTTTAAAGGCGTTTGTTCAGTTACAGGAAGTTCTTTACTGTTACCGTATACCGAACAAGAAGAAGAGAATATAAAGTTATCAATCTTATTTTTCTGAGCAAAGCGTAAAAGATTGACGAGCGAGTTTAAATTATTATCATAATAAAGCATCGGGTCAACAACACTTTGCGGCACCGACTTAAATGCTGCGAAATGAATAAACCCTACAATATTTTTTACAGCTGATAAATTTTTTTCCAATGCTTCGGCGTCGCAAAGGTCAAAAGCAAGGGTTTCAAAACTTCTGTTGGTGATGGCCTTAATTCTACCGTAAGCGTTAGGGGTGGAGTTTGAGAAATTATCGATCGAAAGTACGTTAAAGTCTGTTTGGTTAAGCAGCTCTATAATGGTATGTGAGCCGATATAACCCGCTCCTCCGGTCACTACAATCGTTTGCATGTTTCGTAGATTAATATCAAAAACATAAATATAAGTATAAAATTACCGATAATTACGGGTTTGTTTTCATCTGTCGATTTTTTAAAAACTCATTTTTCAACGGATACCACAGAGATTAGCCTCGGCAGGTCTCAGCAATTACGATCGCATACACCACCTTTTTAAAGCTTCCTTGGCTAAAGAAAATATTAACAGGAGTCGGTAATTAATTTGGCTTCGCTTTTTTTCATAATTTTAGCCGAGTGGAGCAAACAACTTTAGATATATTTGACTTTTTATTACCCCCGTTTTATTTATTAATTATTTTCTTTTACGCGAGAAGTGTCGTCGCCAAAAATGTTAACACTAAATCACATTACAAATATTTGCTTCCAGCTCTTATTTGCAAAGTAGTTGGAGGTATTGGATTATGTCTTGTTTATACATTTTATTATACTGAGGGAGGCGACGTAGTTAATTATTTTTTGTCTACTACCACTTACGTAAATGTATTGCTTCAGGGTCATTTTTCGAAGTTTTTCGAAATGCTCGATTATAAAGAGAACAATATCTGGGCAATTTTGTCGTATAGCAATAGTTATGGTTATTTTTTGTTTGCGCCAACAGACTATTATGCCTTGTTTACTGTTTCAATTACTATTCCATTTTGTCTGCTAGCCTTTAAAAGTTTTATAGCAACTACGATTTTGCTTAGTAGTTTTAGCTTTATTGGCTTATGGAAGTTATACGAAGTGTTTATCGATCAGTTTCCAACCCTTAAGCGGCAATTTGCCATATCGATTTTTTTCATTCCGTCGGTTTTTTTCTGGGGATCAGGCATTTTAAAAGACACCTATACCCTTAGTTCCATCGGGTTTTTTATTTTTGGTTTATACAATTTTCAAATTCTTAAAAAGCGGAAAGTTAAATACTTTTTAATGATACTGATATCTGCGATTGTTTTTATCAATATTAAGCCTTATTATTTATTTGCCTTACTACCTGGTTCCTTATTATGGATTTTCTTTAACAGAATCCAACGTATAAGCAACCAGTTTTTAAAAGTTACCATCATACCTTTCGTATTAGTGGTTTTATTCGCCGCGGTGATACTGATTTTCAACAACTTTGGCAGTTACTTGGGGGAATATAGCCTTGATAAAATTCTTTCAAAGGCAGTAAAAACACAGCAAGATCTTGTGCGGTCGGCTTACGGAAGCAATAGCTATAACATTGGTGAGTTTGACGCATCTATCGGTTCTATTATAACAAAAGTTCCTGCGGCATTAAATCTTGCCCTCTTTAGACCCTATATATGGGACGCCCGAAACCCGGTTATGGTCTTATCAGGACTTGAGAATTTGTTTATGTTGGGGTTTAGTATTTATATCGTCATTAGGGTAAAGTTTTCTATTTTATTGCGATCATTGTTCAGCCACCCTTTATTGATTTTTTCTTTTTTATTTTCACTTTTTTTTGCTTTTTCGGTGGGGCTTACTACCGCTAACTATGGAGCTTTGGCGCGTTTAAAAATCCCCTGTATTCCGTTTTATTTAAGTTCTTTATTTATCTTATATAGTTTAAATAAAGAAAGCTTCAAACGTAAATAGTTTTGTAAATTTTTTCCGCAATGCTAAAGTTTCTTTTGATCTCGGCTATTTGCCTGATTTTTACGCCTAAATCGGGTTCAATTAACAGCGCATCTATTTTTTTTACAGCTAGTTCATATTCGTGTATATTTAATTCTTTAAGCACGTAGCCCGCATTATTAGTCACAATCAGATCACTGTCATCCGATATGTTTTTTGTAATGATTACAGGCAGTCCAAGTGCCCAATATTCGCCGTTTTTTATTGGGGTGCAGAAACGTTTTGTTGGAATTGGTCTCACAGGACAAATCCCGAAATCTCCGAGGTTCATATATTTAGATACATCTTTGTGGGGTACAAAGCGTTTTATGATTACGTTTTTATCGAGATCCGCCTTAAAACAAAAATCGTCGATCTCAGCGTTGGAATGATTAGTAAGTAAAAGAACTTTAAACTTTTCGCCCCAGTGGACATGCGCCACCGCAAAGAATTCGAAGACTTCTGCATCAAGATAGATGTCGCCAAATTTACCAGCATACACGCAAACAATATTACCCGGTTTGATCTCGTTTATCAAGGCATAGTCTTTTTTAGTAGGATAAAATAGCTCAAGATCGACACAGGCTGGTTTAATAAAGTAGCGTTCTTTTTTAACGCCATAGGTTGTGTCGCAATAACCGATCATCCCTTCGGTGGTGCAAATAACTTCGAGGGCTCTATTTAATTGTAACTTCTCGAAGTAAAATAAAACCTTGTAAGCAAAGCTGTTTTTTTTCCATGTGTTTGTTTCTACCATGGTATCGGCATGTGGTTCGAAGCTGTCTAGAATTAAAGGCACGCGTGTTATGACAGAAACTACAAAGCCAATAGCTCCGGCGGGAGTGCACCAAGAGTGTATCGTTTTTATTTTATTGTTTAATACAAAGGCCAAAAGATATACAAACATCCATATTAGCCGAAAGAACATGACAGGACCAAAAGGATTGTAATTAAAATTTATCAGATAAACCCCCTGCGATTCGTATTCTTTTTTTACCGCCCTAAGTTTTTCTGCGGAATTTTTTATTTTAGGGGACAGTGTCAGCAAGAATATTTTACTGTTGGGGTGTATTTGTTTTTGAATGATCCTGATGTAAGGCAATGTATAATTTGTAATCAGTGCGTTGTCGAATGCCCAATAAGTTGTAACGAGTATATTATTTATTTTTTTCAAAATAACTGTTTTAGAATACCAAAAAATCGCCTTTTAAAAAATAAAGCCGGACTATTGGTGATGCTTAATAGTAAGTATTTAATAGCTGCTGGACGATTGTGTTTCGTTAAAGCTATGTGCAGCGATGCGTAAGAGTATATTCCCATTAAAAAGATTCGTCTGTAAACCGAAGAATCGGCGATGAGTTTCGGGTAATTTAGTATATGATTTTTAAAGAAAAAAATCCTATCGGTAAGTTGTTGTACATTATAATTGAGTACACTTCTTCCTTCGTGGTTAATCATCGTTATAGATTTGGCTGGAATACAGTGCAGTGGCGTATCGGCAATGATTCTCAGCCACAATTCCCAGTCTTCAAAAAGGATAAGTCTGGCATCGGCATTAAAATAATGCTTTTTGAAAAGCGTTCGGTCAACCAACACTGAACTACAGCCTAAAAAGTTGCCGTAAAAAAGTTTTGTTTTTTTGAATATGCCTTCTTCAGAGAATTCATACAACTTACTTCCATCTGTTTGGTAGATTGCATAGCCTGTAAATAAGAATAAAACCTTAAACTGCTTTAATTGTATGTAATCGTGTGCAAGTGATAAATGGTTTTTAAGCATTTTATCATCCGAATCAAGGAAGATCAGGTATCGGCCTTTTGCTTGGTCAGCACCGAAATTTCGGGCAATACTGCGTTCTTCATTTATTTTATAATAATAAGAAATTTTTTCACTTTTTATGTTCTCTACAATTATTCGGGTATCATCTGTGCTGCCGTCGTCTACAACAATAATTTCGAACTCGACGAAGTCTTGACCCAATACCGAGTTCAGCGTTTCAACGATTATTTGCCCGCGGTTGTATGTAGGTATTATAATAGAGAAAAACATAATCGATTAGGATCTGCCCGCTAAGGCGTAAATAAATTTAGGCACAAATTTTAATCTGAATAGGTATTTTTTGTATTGCTTACGAATATAAAACGCTGTGTGGTATTTTTTTAAAAAGTTGCCGATGCGCCGGCATTCTTTGTAGTTAAAATATTTGTAATGGTGATGAAAATGTAAATCTAGATGCAGCAAAAAAGCGGCCTCTAGCTGAGCGTCAGAAAATTGGATTGTTGAAGCATAGGTAGTTGCTTTTTTTTGAGAAGAAATGTTTAAGTGTCGCAGCTTATCTATAAATCGGTGACCGTTTGGCAATGAATGTAGGACATTTATGAATACCTCTGACCAATCCTTTAAAAATGCCAAACCGTTGTTCGATTTTGATTGTGGATGAAAGCGGTAGCGAGACAAAATTTCAGAGCTCCTTTGTGTTTTAAACTCAAGTAAAACTAGTTTAACCACCAATTCGAAGTCCATGGCGTAATGTAAGTCGTTATTTAACGGCGTAATTTTTTCTAAAGCTATTTTGCTAAAAAAGGAAGAAGGTTGTGGAAACCTCATGAAAGGCAAATATTCATGTGGCTCAAAGTCTTGATCAGGACCAACTAGTTTGTTTTTTATTTTTTCGCCGAAAAGCATCGTTTTACCGTGAAAAAGTTTCAGTTGTTGTTCTTTATCAAAAGCATCGGCTACAAATTGCAGTGCGTTTTTTTCGTAAACATCGTCACTATTTAGCCAGGTGACGATATCACCGGTAGTTTTTTTTAATCCTTTATTAATGGCTTCGCTCTGGCCGCTGTCTTTTTCACTGATCCAATATGAAAGATGATTTTCGTATTTTTTGATAATGTCAATACTGCGGTCAGAGCTTCCGCCATCGATAATGATGAGTTCGTAATTCCCATAGCTTTGATTCAACACAGAGTTAATAGTCTCTTCTAAAAAGTGACCTTGGTTAAATGAAGGAACAACAATGGATATTTTAAGTGGATCCTTTGACATTTAAGAATGCTTTGAGATTTTAAATTCCTGAAATGAGATATCTCTTTCCGCTTCATGTAACAAACACAGAGGTACGTTTCCGTAAAATGAGGCCCACATGCTGTAGGTGCTTGGAGGCCCAATAATGTAATGGCATTTCGCTAAGCTATACAAGTCGAGCAGCTCATGATTTAAAGCAAGGGTTACTTGATGTTGCAAAGCGCCGAAATCCTGCGCTTGGTATTTTTCATTGGAACAAATCAAGAAGCGAACTTTCGAATTTTTAAAAAGGGAAACTAGTTTTAACATGATATTAATATAATGTTGCAAGGTGTAAAAATATTTACCGTTTTCAAATGTTTTATAATCGCCTCGCCTGATGTGAACGCCGATCATCGTTTCATTGGTTTGAAAATGTTTTGCAAAAAAATCTTTCAAAATCCGCGCATCACTTTCTTTGAGCGAAAAAAAATCGATAATCTCCGATTTATATTTAGTTAAAAGACGATCTGATCGAAAAAGCCAGCCTTGCGTAAAACAAAGACCGTTTTTTAAGGAAGGGGCATTTTCAAGATCTATTTTTTCGTCCCAGCTTAACGCTACTACTTTAACCGAATTGTTTTTTATTTTTAACCTGTGTAGAATACGTGATAAAAGAAAACATAACGTGTAAACGATCTTATTGTTTATAAATGTAAGATCGGAAGTGCCGCGAAAATAAGCCTTGTATCGATGAAAAGCAGGATTAAAAATTTTTATATCATTTTCGAGACCATAAGCTAAAAAATTAGAATATACAAATAGCAAATTCCCTAATTGTCCAGGCTTATCGGAAATGATGATCATCTTACTTGAATTGTTTTTTTAAATGTATTGTACGTTTTTTATTTCTAAATTTTGCCAGGGTTATAATTTTACAAAAGTATACGAATTTAGATTATTTTTAAAGATTCGGCTAGCAAGCAGATTGGTCTCCTCCTTTGTAATTATGTTTGTTACACAGAACCGTCTTTGATAGTTGTTGATTAAAAAAACGCTTTTCATTTTGTTTGTTTTTTAAAGATCATTTGCTGTAGAGTTTTTTCTAGTTCAGAAACAGGTACCTGAAGGTCAAAGTTATTCGCTGTTTTTGAGTTTTCAGTACTTTCACAATTCAGATAATAATAATTAAGCTTACAAACGTTTGCCAAAAGATAATACATGTTGTTGTTTGAATCGGAATTGCTTCTTAGTTCCATAACCGAACTGCCTTCCGTGGCGAAAAGAAGCGTTGCTAATGCGGCACCATGAATGCTAATGATATTCGCAGCGCTATTGACAAGTTTGATTTGTTCGTGGAAGGAATAATCTTCTAAGTAAATAATCTCAAAATTATATTTCCAAAGGATGTTAAGCACTTCTTGTTCGTTAGTGACAAATCTTTTCTTTGCCTTTGCGCGACTGATGTACAAATTGCGGATTGAAAGTTTTGTAAGGTCAATCTTCGTTTTTACCAAATGCCTCAATTTTTTTACATTCTCAGGATGGAAATTGCCTGTATCGCCAATTGATGTTGGAAAGTGCAATTCTTGAAAGTAAGTAAGCGAGTTTTTTGGGAGATAGTGAATTGCTGAAACATTAAATAGTTGCATAGATTCAAGATAAATGTTTTCAGTCTTAAAATAGTAAGGAACAATAACGGTGTAATCGATTAGCGCGGCATTTATTTCTACCAAACGGGTTAGGCCGTCGCAGATCCAATGAGCGAAACCGCTTGGACCACTGTAGTTGTCGAAAATAATAATACACTTATTTCCTTTATAACTTAATTTTTTAAATTTTAAAAATGATTTTAAAAGGTAGCGGAATCTATAGTTTTTAAAGTCGATGTCATAACAAATAATATTTTCTTTAAGCGGTTCAAAATTCTTATAAATGATCCCAAGGTCGGTGGCAAAAACATTTTTTAGAACAAACAAACCACTTTCTGGCAGATGAATTTTTTCATCTTTAGCAAACAAAGCCAGATCGTTTTTGTCAAAATTTGCTGGGAGAGAATTCTGAACGATTACGCTCTTGTAAAATATTCTTAATAAATTTCCTATCACGAGCTAGATGTATGGGTTTGCAGAAAAGTGAACAACGGTGTAGCCATCTTGTTTTAATGCGCTCGAGACAACTGCTTGCGGGAGTTTTTTAAAAATGATTATTTGGATGTTGTTGGGGTAACTCAATCCAAAGAAATATTTAATTTTTTTTGAAAAAAGTTGTTGCTTTATTTTGCGGTACAATGGTGCTTGTTCTGAAAAAGGTTCGTTTTCAACACCGCTAAAATATATATCGTTAAAACGTTTAAAAGCGATGCAGGGAAGACCTAGACCAAGAGCTATTTTTTCAAATTCGCGAACCGAAACGGCGTACACATAATTTCCAATTGTTTCGTAATTGCCCGTATCATGGTGTTCGATTTTTTTAGCTGTCAGTCGTTTTAAAAGGTGTTTAAGTTTTTGAAGCAGGGCTCTTATGGCAGGAGAGGGCGCAAAATCATGGGGTTCTGTGAAAATAATCGCCTGTTTTGATACCCGCAACATTTCATATACCGCTAAGGCTGGTCGTGGAAAATGATGGTAAGCCTGTTTACAATAGGCATAATCAAACCCGTCATCTTTAAAAGGAAGTTGTTCAGCGTTGGCATATGCAAAATCAGTTATCATGTTATTTTTGGCCGCAACTTCAAGGAGTCTAGTATCTATATCGGTTGCCAGAGCAATACCTTTTGATTTATTAATGTAAATCGCTGAAGTACCATATCGGCCATCGCCAACGGTGATCCAATTGGCACCTGTATGGTTTGCCAAAAATGGGTCGAGTACCGACAACATACGTTTGTGGCGCCAAAGATCTGTAGTCGCGTTTTCAAACCAGTTTTTGTATAGAGGCAAATCTTTCTCAATTTCTGTATTCGCGAAAGATTTGGCATGTATTTTATAGCTATTTTCTTCTAAACCCATCTTTTAAATGTCGAAAAGCTTAATAAGTTTATTTTTTGATTCACTTATGTTTTCATCATAGTTTAAAACTATCGGGTTGATTTTTTGGCAGTTAAAGTCTTCGATACAGGTTTTTAGTTGTTGATCGTCACTGGGTGAAAAAAACAAAACGTTATTGTTGACTTGCTCACGGTTTACGGCGATATCACTAACAATCATAAATTTATTTAAGGCTTTGGCATCTTCCACAACAGTGCTCCAGCCCTCAAAATAACTAGGTTGAATCACTGCTTTTGCTTTTACAATCAGCGCAACTTGCGCTTCCCTAGAAATAAAACCAGTAAATGTTATGTGTGTTTCCAAGTGTTTTTCAACAATGATTTTTTTTAACTTATCTACATACTCTTTGTTTCGCGTGTCATTGTTTTTTCCGGTGAAAACAATGTGGATATACATTTTTTCTTTCACAAAATGTTCAACTGCGTTTATAACAACACCGTGATTTTTGTGTGGCCAGAACTGATTGCATACGATAAAATAATTTTCAGGAATAATAACAGGTGTTTTTTGTACAGCTGCATTTTTAGATAGTAACGACACAAAGTTATACACGTGTTGTTGCGCTTTGTTAGCAGGATAAAATTTGTTGAAATGATGTTTTGAGTCGTAACTTGAGAAAACGACATTGGAGGAATGCCGAGAAATGTTTTCAAAAGTTTGGTCGCGTTTTTTTATTTCTTCGGGAGAGAAAAGTTCAGGGAAAAATTTATGCTGAAAATCATAAATCCAGTAAAGCGCTTTGCAATTTAGTTTGTTGTGTGATTTATTCCAAAAGAGCAATGGATAAAGGACATCAAGGTTGAGGGCGTTTATATCTGCAACAAACCGGTCGCCAATCATTTTATGATACAGCCTGTAAAATATAGTTTTTTTGTCGAGGCAAGATATTTCAATGTTTTCTTTTGGCAAATCAGCTATTATTTCCAAAGGCGTAAACGAATTAACGATTGCTATAACGGTCATTTTCTTAGACAACGAGATTGCATGCAATAATTTGATGATGTTAAGGGAATAATAAACGCCACCAGCCCAGCCGTAATCTCCGGTAATTATAATTCCAATTCTCATTTTAAAGCAGTTATCCATTTATAATAAAGGGTTAAGCCTTCTTCTAGTTTTGTTTCAGCTGAAAAACCGAGGCTTTTTAGTTTCGATATGTCAGCCTTCCAGTTAAGCGGGTAGCCTTTCAGTTGCTCTTGCGAAAACTTTATTTTGCCGGTGTAGCCGCAGATGTTTGCAAAAAGCATGGCTGCTGCTTCAATAAAAGTTTCCTCTTGGCATGCAATATTATACACTTCTCCATTAAATTGTGCATTCTTCAATAACACATCTATCGCCTGCATGATGTCTAAAATAAAAATAAAGTCTCTTGATTCATACCCTGTGCCACTTAATTCAATTTCAGATTCTCTGGAACGAAATTTATTATAAAGATCATAAAAAAACTGTCTTTTTAAGCCAGGGCCATAGGCTGAAAATATACGCAAACTTAAGGTTTTTAAATTGTTGAATTTTGCATATTCACGCATAATCTGTTCGCTCAATAATTTGTGAAAGCCATAAGGCGAGCATGGAAGGAGCAGACTCTCTTCTTTTATCGGTAAGTGTTTTGGATTGCCATATACAGCAGCGCTTGACAAGTTAATAATTTTAGTTAAGGGTGAAGTTGTTTTAATTGATTGTAATATTTGCTGAATAAAAAGAACGTTTAATTGAAAATCTTTACCTGTGTTAACGAAGCTATCTGAAATGTCTGAAGAGCCAGCACAATTAATAATAGCGTCGAATTTTTGCGAAACTAGCTGGTGAAGCGGCATAAAATCCTTATCAATCACCATATTTTTTGATCTTTGACCAACACAATCGAATCCAGTCGTTTCATTTTTTTTAGAAAAGTAATGAACGCACGCCTCCCCAATAAATCCAGCTGCCCCTATGATTAGTATTTTCATGTGATTGATAAAACTTGGCTTGTTTCATTCACGGAAGCATTCTTTTGCTTAGCTGATATCGACCTCATGTTATATTTTTTCAATTTTATTAGTTCTGGTATTATAAATATCTAGCGTTTCGATCACTTTCTCGCGAATGCCAGGCATGAGAAAAGTGAGGTTGCCTTCTTTGTTTCGGGACTCTTTGAATTTTGAACGAACAAAACCTTCTTCTGCAGTTAAACTCTTTAACATGCCAAGTTTATCGTTTAAAACAAAATAAGCGTTGTTGCCGGCAGAATTGCACCCTACAAAAGTATAACCTTTCTCTTTCGCCAAGTCGCATAAAGCACTTAGAGAAGCACCGTAATAAAGATTAGAGTAATGAGCTTTTGTTCTGTTAAAATTGTCTTGGTAAGGAACGGTAATACTTCTTGTAGAGCCAAATACACTATTGTACTCTACAATCACAATGTCTGCAACAACGCGCTTTAGATTTTTCCAAATCCAATAGTCGTTGCCATCAATGTCAATGTGAAAGATACCGATTCTGTTAGGAACATTCTCTTCATCAAGTAGAATGTTAATGTTTTCAGATGTAATAAAAGCATGTTTAGCTGTTAAACCAAATTTCATATAGATGGCATCGTTCTTTATAAAATCCACATTGGCTGCTGAACCATCCATCACCAGTCCATCCCAATTGTTGTTGATGAGTAGAAAACGGGTCGTGGCTTCGGCGTAATTCTCAACGCCAAACTCAACAAAGTACTGATTTGAAATATCAATTTTGTTAGTCAAAAATTGTATGATACCATCATCACCCCACTGCGAAAAAACTTTGAACTCAGCTTTTTGCATCGATTCTGCGTTTGCTGCGATACGGGCAAGGTGATTTCCTGTTAGGATTTTTAATTCATCTATTTCTTGTTTTAACGAACTGGAACCAATGCGTGAAAGAACTTTTTTTATCAATTTCATTCGGTGGGATTTATTTGGTTTATGATTTTCGCGGGGTTACCGGCTACTACGCAGAATTCTGGCACGTCACTTGTAATAACGCTTCCGGCGGCAATCACCGACCCTTTGCCTATTTTTACGCCCTTAAGGATGATCACATTAAAACTCACCCAAACATTGTCTTCGATAACAACTTGCGCAGTTTTTATTGACCCTTTTTCTAAGGGCTGCCCATTTTTAATTAAGTTGCGAAAGCCAATTGCTCTTTCGATTGTATTGATTTCATGTGTATCGGTGTCGAAAATATTTACGTTATGCGAGATGAGCACATCTGAGCCGATTTTGATAGATTCTCCCGACCAAATGCGGGAACCTTCGCCTACAAAACAATTGTCACCAATCTCGATCCGTCCACCATAATTCATGGTCATTAACTCTCCTCTTATGTGGGTGTTAACTCCAATCACTATTGCGTCGCGATTTTCTTTCATATTGCAAACGCGTGATTCGGGATAAAGGAATGAATTCTCACCGATGGTTATGTATTCTAAGCCTTTAAAAACCTTGGCTGCACCGATTTTTTTATCAAGTAATAAAACTAGGCTATAAAAGATTTTCTTTAGCATGGCCACGATTAACCCGTTTTAGTTTTTAGGGTATTGATTGTTTTTTTTACGAAGGCTTTTATTTTATTTCGCGTAAAATACTTGATGTATGTTTTTAAAAAATACAGATCTGTTTTTTGAAGGATTTTAATATCGATTTTTGATGAGTAAAGATCAGGCAAAATTAGCCCCCCGATATTTCCGCAGTTTGTGCCGCTTCCATCAAAACCGATATTTGCAACCAGCGTTTTGTGGGGAAAAAGGTTTAGACCATTTTTCATGAACACACTGTAATACCATTTTATCCCCCATGAATTATTTTTTAAATTCAGCATGTCGGTATATTTGTAATCACCAAGGTTAAACCTCTTTGCTAATTTTTTATCGGTGTAAAGTAGTTCTTTTCCGATCATTTTTTCATCAAAAACATCCCATTTTGTTTTCCATGTTGCCCATCCCCACGTTGATGTGTATGGAAGCAGTACCACTTTGTTATATGAAGTTTTTAAAGGAAACATGAAAGCATTAATAGAAAAAACATTCGTAGCGGCCTCATAAGCGTTGAGTCCATCGTTCATGTAATCTAAAAAGTAATCAGCGACTATCAAATCGTCTTCAAGAACGATAATTTTTTTATGTCTATTTACTACTTGCGTTACACCTGCAATGATTGACGCCGCTAAGCCGTGATTTTGGGTTTTTTGATTAACAATTACCTCTTTGAAGCCGGTAATTGCAGCGATTAACTCTCGGGTTTCGATAATATTTTTCTTATCTTCTTCACTTGCGTTCGATTTTTCACCGTCAGCAAAAATGTAAAGCATCGTATGTGCGGCAAGTTTATTTTTTTTTAAACTTTCTAGGGTTAATTGTGTATGTTTGGGCCTGTTGTAAACGAATAGTGCAACTGGTGCCAGAATATTAGCGCGCATAATTCAACGATTTTTCCCAAATCACGGGAATTAATTGTTCAAAAACTTTTGTGCCTTCTTTAAAATTTAAATCTTTTTTGTCGATCACCCGGGTTACTAAATCAAAGGTATCTTTTTTATTAATCAAGGTACAATTATTAAAATCGTTCGAATGAATCAAGTCGCCGATCCAGCTCCTCAACTCGTTGTTCATCCAGTTATTTACTGGTGCATTAAAGCCGATTTTATCTTTTCGATAGGCGATACTATGAGGCATAAGATCCCCCAGTGAATCACGCACGATGGCTTTGCTAAATCCATTCCGAATTTTGGAAGAGTAGGGAATTGAAAAAGCGAATTCTACAATTCTATAGTCCAAAAAAGGCATTCGAATCTCAACGCCGTTCATCATCGAATACCGATCGTAGTTCCTTAATA